>Ga0116231_10006610_pt1 | contig 21963 bp, 15 predicted proteins | sample S1TSphgellanicum_2_FD_89695 | JGI IMG/M metagenome (GOLD analysis project Ga0116231, IMG submission 89695) | Host-associated microbial communities from peat moss isolated from Minnesota, USA - S1T2_Fd - Sphagnum magellanicum MG | ecosystem: Host-associated > Plants > Peat moss > Unclassified...
AAAGGTTGGTAAACCTAAACCCTAAACCGAACAAGAACACTTCAGGCAGCAGCGGGGAAAGAGAGGGGACACAATCTGCTCTGTAACCGGACACCTGTCTGCAACCCGACACATTCTGGTAACCGGACAAGAATAAGACACACTTCAGCCACTAAAAGATTCTTTTTTCCTGCACAGACTAGTGTACAATCGGACACTATCTGTAACCAGACAAGTTGAACATGGATCACATTAGTGTTGTGTGGTTATGAAAAACAGGGGACAGAATGTTTATGTACTGGGGATATATATATATATATATATATATATATACAGGAGTGGATAGTTTAGGGAACCGCCTGAATTACATAAATTAGCTTAATTAAGGCTCGTCTTGGAAGGTTAATTTAGGTGGGAGGCAGCATGGACACGTTTTACTAATTGGACTTAAGAAGTTGTACAATAAACAGATATTGCTTCATTTGCAAAACTCCCTCAAGGTCGAAATCAGATAGCGCCTTACAGAACTCGTCCTTCTCCTAGCGTAACACAGAAAAATCGGACTCAACAGTGGATGTTCCGAGAAACGAAGTCACGACAATGCCACAATAGTCAATCAAATTGGGAAGCAAGCTTCGAACAAACTCCTAGCCCTCAACAAATGATGATTTTCCAATGAGTGCATTGATACCTTGCTTTAGGACCGGTTCATGTTGGTACGCTTAAATAAGTGCCCTGTGTTTGTCTGTGACCAGATCGATCTGCCCGAAAAAGTAGCGATGTTGCAACCGATAACCATGCTAACGCATCTTGCGAAGGAAATCAGATGTCGTCGTCTTGACCAACTCGTGCGGTAGGATTAGCGGTAGCGCGTACAGATTGACAAACATATTGTTGTTTGCATTGCGTTGGAATCAGATTGAATCGATGTGCTCACAAACCGCAACAAAAACAAGTCCCAACATCATGTCGCAACTTGTTTTGTTTGACCTCATCAGGCTTCATTGATGATTCCTTCCACCCAACTTGCCAGGCTAACGAGAAATTCTTGAACATTCGACAAATAAACAACATAGCGCCCATTAAAAACATGGGTCGTTGGGTCCAAGTCCTGAATTGATTTAGAAGTGAGCAGACCAATCACTCCAATGTCATCGATGAAAAAGCCGACGATAGCATCAAGTTTTGCTTGCTGCTATGCCATTAATGTTGTCAGTCCTTGAATAAAAAAAAATGACAATAGTGCGGCTCATGAAGTCATCCATCGTAAGCAAATAAGCCAACCAAAGTTGAGGCAAGGCGGAAGCTAGCTGTTTCGATTCAATTTGCGCAATGAGTTCAGGGCGGTGAATTTTAAACCACTTTGTAATGTTGTATGTAGAAAGTCAACAATTAATGATGTGAGGGCACATTGTACCTATGTCCGTGATCAACTTCTGTTGCCGGGTGAGGTGCGTGATGAAGCTAGTCATTACTAAGAAGAAGTGTTCTTTAACCACCTCGTTCATGATGTGCTCCATGACAAGGTCGAGTTGATGCACTTCGCACTAAATATGAAAGAGAGAACAATCGTCATGCATAGAATCCTAAAGTCACGTCACAACGCCAGCAACACACCAAGTCATATTTCAAACTTCGTCAAACGACAAACCAAGAAGGCGAATCTTCTAATTAGGACAAAATATTGTCAAGAAATTAAAGACCATTTCAAACACGACTTCACCTGTATGTCGCTGGAACATTAGTAATGTGCATCCATGCACGTTAGCAATGGTGTGATGTTCCTCCATGTACACACGAATACGCAAGTCAAAATACAATGTGCTTTGATGGGTATTCGAATCTGGCGCCAACAAGAAAGCCCACAAACGTCGTAAAATGTCAAAAATACATTGCAAATTGACGGCACAAACAACCCTGATGAAGTTGTTCATGTGGTGACAAGTGCAAAAATGTAGAAAAGGATCGGATAGGACTTCGCACATGCAACTTATGATGTTTGCCGCCATACGAAAAAAAGTCCCACATGATACGTTGTGAATTACCAAATGGAATAGCTTTGTCTTCATCTTAGGGATCATGATCGTATATGAATGCGGCACCCCACCTTTGTTTGGTTCGGTTTGCTTGAACAATAATAACGCTTGCTCTTTTGCCTTTGCAGCAGTCGCCCATCGTTGAACAAGTACAGCAATTCGTTCAGCCTCATTACCAAACACAAGATTCTCCTCAACATCTTCATTGTCGCTATCAATTTCGTCCTCAACTTTGTACATCATGTCTTTGACAATAGTTTCGACAATGTCCTTGTCAATGTCAAAGACAATTTGTCATTCACCCATAAACTTGGAAACAAAATGCCCTTTGATTGAGTTCTTGAATATGATAGGCACATCGGTGAAAAACTCATCGCACTCATAATTGGAATGGAACGTGTCATATTCCAACCACTTCATTCAATGTTGGGTGCGCATATGGTTTTCAATATTGTCATAATAGAAAGGGGTAGACTATCCCTACAGTTTAGTCATGGCCTTGCGCTTGGAACTGACCTTTTCCTCCCAACTAAATGCAATACAAAAACGGCACTGCAAACTAATCACCTTTGAAGTCTTAAAATCGCAAGACATAACGGTCACTCCATATTTGTAATCGTTATCCTTAATGTACGACGATGAACGAGCCGTCATCGATGTAGAGATCGAATATGAACGCAATATCGTTGAATATGTGTCGAAACTAACCGAAACCAACAACAGAACTCACTTTCGACTCCATCTGGACTTGTATTCCACTTGTAACTACTAAAGTTCACACGGCCTTATTTTAAGCACATCAATCAAAACAAATTTAGGTAATTTAAACGGCATAACCCTCCTTATTTTAGGCACATCAATCAAAGCAAGTTTAAGTGATTTAAATGGCACAACCTTCGATCGCCTAAACTATCTATCTATCTATATATATATATATCCACTTAAATAACACTTCCTTTAAAACCAGTGTGACTGGGATTTGTGTCAGCAAAAAAATTGGATGACTAAGCCCTAACCTAATGAAGTGGGGTGAGATTGCCCTAATGAATGATTTACTATGTTGATGGATGTATTGGTAGAAAACATCAAGAGAGGGGATGGTGGGCAATCATGAACTTTGAAGGAGCCACATTTTCCTTTTTAATGTCTTTGTTATTTTCTTGTGTTTTTGTTGTTTGCATGTTATGGAATTTGGTGTGTTGTTATTCATGGATTGCCAGTGCCCAAACCAAAAGTTGGTGGTGGAATGCTACTTCTTGAAATTTTTTTGGTTGTGTGAGAAAGATGATGTGGAGTTGCTAAATGGAAGGAAGATGTGCTTGGTGGGGAGAGGAGATAAATACTTGATGATCACTAAAGCTAAAACACTATAATTTTCTATACTCAAATTCATCTCAATTTCATTTTGTTGTTTGGAAACTTTCAAGAGGAATGCCTAAAGCTTGTGATTTTCACTAGGTTGTTCATGTTTGCTTTAGGATTTCCATTGCGCTAAAGCTAGTGAGCAAAGCATTAGGAGTTAATGTGTTAGTAGAATTTCTAAGACGGAAATGATGACAAGCTCAATGGGGTTATTTCAATTGGCCTTAATGGGGTTCCTATTCAAGTTGAATGTGTTTGAAAATTATGTTGGGATATGGGAAAGATTGAGTACTTGAATGTTTGAAAGTAAGTTCTCTATAGTGGGAAGTTCCTAGGAATTTTTGAAGAAACCATTGCAGACACTACTTGTCCATATTTTTATCATTTCCAAACCAATATCTATACTGGGATTCTGGGAAGACTATGTACCCAATATAAGGCCATGATAGTCCACAAAGAGAGGAAATCTAAAGCTTGCTAATCCATCAAAGTCCATATAATCATTTTGTCACTAACTTATAAACAGATGCAGTGTTATTACATTGGTTGTGTGTTTTCAATGTTTGTTGTATTAATGTTTTTTAACATTATTATGGTGTGATCAATGTGCATAAAAACTTTTATGCACCTTTTTTTGGGTATTAGAGCATGTCGGCCAAATTGGGATGATGAGTGTAGAAGTTTCTGTTAGATAATTATAGGTTCTTAAGATGTAGAGAAGAGTTTAGATTCTAGTAATAATGATCATGATCAAGATATGATTACACAAGAACTATTTGAACATGTTATTCGTAAGTTTGATAAAGCATAGACCCAAATCCATCTTTAGGATCTCTAATATTACAATTGCATGGCTTTGGGGTGTGAGCATTGTGGGAATAAATCCAAGGGAAGCATTGGTTGGAGATCTTGTAGTCAAAATCAATCATAGAGGGTTTGATACAAAGGCACAAGTATGGATGAAAATACATGATGGAATTGGAAAGTGGAACAAAGTTGCATAATTTTAGTGCAGGTTTTTTTTCACTTTCTACACCCCTTAGTGTTGTTCTTTCAAGGTTTGAAGAGAAAGGTGGAATTTCCAAGATTGGGGATATTTGGATACCCAAGGGATATGCTTTTCAAGATTGCTTTATCAATTTTTTCATACTAGGAGTTGAAAAGTTGTTCCAAGAGGGAGATCAAATTCTAAGGGTAGAAATAGGTGGAGGTATGTCCAGACTCATTAGTTGGAGACTTTATGTAAAGTCAAATCGAGGATTGAAATGGCAACTAAAAAGTGCATATGAACAATCATATGTCATTCAGGTTTTTAACCTATTCAGTCCCATGGTTGAAGGAAGACATAATGATTTTGTTCATGAAATGTATTGACAAAATTGACTAATGGTGTCAATTATGAGCCATGAGTAGAAGAATCTAGTGTGGCGTTTTTTCTTTTGATGAGGTGGAGTTTCCAACATAACTACGTACAAAGACAATAGTTTTTAAGGTTATAGGATTTGCAAACATCATAATAATAAGGTTTGATCCAACAACTGCAAAAATCGATGATATTTGAATAGGAGTTGTACATGCTGGTTTATTTATGAAAATGGCTTTCTGGAAAAACTAATTCAGATGTCAATGGGTGATAGTGGTCCATCTTACAGAACTCAGAAACCAAGTTCTATTTCATAAGTTTTTCACCCTTTGAAATGTCTTGAAATTCAACAAGTAATTAGGGGAAAAATTATTGTATTGCCTAAGGTAGGAGATATTTGGATTCTAGTAAATATTGGTATAAGAAATTGTTCATGATTCAATAGACCAGAATTAGACAATAGGATCAAAGAGAGAGACCACATTTTGAAATTTTCCAATTGTGGAAAGGATTTTCATATGTTATGTTGGCTATATTGCATTGATATCTATGGTTGTTTCTTTTGGAATATGCTAGTAGAAATGATATGGAGTACAACATAGGAATAAGTAGCAATAAGTTATAATCTATTGAATCTAAGGAAAAAGAAGATGAGGTGGAAATAGGGAATTAGAATATTGACTAGGTGTATTTGTTGAAAACCTTCAATAGATAGGATGACCAATCCAAAAGGTATGGATGAATTCTTCTGGGGCAAGGACATGGAAGATGTTTTCGATTAGACACGAAGGCTTCAAATGGCTGCAAAAGTTAGAGAATTGGATGAAGACAAGCTCTTCAAATTGCCAAACTTAATTTAAAAAGTAAAGCTTGGGGGCTGGTACCGTAGCCTTGAACCACCACCTAATGATTGGAGGATTTTATAGGCACTACTGCATCTAAAGTACGAGGTATCTGATTAAGATGAATTAAGAACCAAGATGGATGTGGTGAATCAAGAACCCAGGTAGAAGGTTCAATGGTATTATGACAAATTGGAAAGGTTTTTTGTCAAGGGCCACATCCTAGATGCACAAAGGTGAAGACGATTTCTGGCCAAATTACAACTACGATTAAAAGAATTGCTAGTGGTTTACACTTATCAAGACATGAATGAACTCCTATCAACTACTATAAAAATGGTGAAAATGTTGGGAAAAATAGGAGAAACACCATATGAACCTTTATAGGAGGAAAAGGAGGAGGAATTAACACTAGGAAAGACCAATATTGACAAGTAGTTACATGTGTTCAATGAAATTTTGGTTAATTATTTTGGGTGAGGAATAGATGGCGATAAAAGATTTAGTCCAGGAATGACCAACATCATCCAATGCCAATGTTGCAAGTCAAAAGAACATATCACATTTATATGCCCTAAATTCATTGATTTAAGGCCAAGGTGTGCCAAATGTGGTGGGGGGCATAAAACAGATAATTGCAATATTAAATGTTCTTTTTGTTTAAACATGGGCCACACAAAAGATAGATGTTGGAAAAGGAATGGCAAAGGCCCATCCGCTTGTGCAAATTTCCTTAAAATGTTAATCAATGATGAGGAAGCTACATTGACTAATTCAAACTAGCTATCTGGAATAAAGCACAATGTTTTCTCTAGAATTAAAATGCCAAAACACAAGATCCATGTACAAGCATCCACATCTAGAAAAATATTTGAAGAAAATAATAGAAAATCTTGACACCTTAGGGCAGATGGAAACATCAAATCTAAGACATTGTCACATTTGTTAAAGGGAAGATCTCTTTAAGACCCATGGAAACCATCCTCATTATTCCTAGGGAGTTGGAATATCTTGAAGGTCTAGTGAAATTAGCTAGAAAGAAAAAGGATACTGAAGCAACTCAAACACAAGTAGCTACTCTCATGGACACCTTTACAATCGGACAAGTTTGCATCAACAAAATTCACCACAACAAAACTCTCCATCTTGTGGTTGAAATCAATTGAACATTGATTGAAGGTTTGGTTGATACTGTTGCATCGATGTCAACCATGGCAGCCAATGTGGTAAGAGAACTTGACACAACACATTTGGTTTTAGGTCACAAGACATACAAAACTAATTCAAGAACAATCACTAAAACCTTGGGAAGGATCTTTGATATCCTTGTCACAATTGGCAAGGTGGTTTGCCAAATGATCTTCTTGGTTGTAGACACTGACAATTACAATTTATTGTTAGGGTTGGACTTTCTTATGGAAATTGGAGTGGTTGTAGATCTTGAGAAGGGAGTTATACAAATTCAGAATAAACCTAGTATAGTAGTTGAAGTTATGCCCCTCAATGTGGTCAATATGCTTCATAGGATTTCAAGATCAAAAGTTTCTGGACATGACCGGATGAGAAAAGATTTCAACAAAATGAACTTGGAACAATGTTGTGCGGATGAAAAACCTACATTGGATTCCACATCAACCTTTTCTAATTATGCCAATTGTATTAATGATTCCTTTTCTGAAGGAGACTTGAAAGAAAAAGAAGAAAATGTAGACAATAATCTTTATAAGATTCTGTTTATAGAAGAAATTTTGATTGAGGAATTGAATGATTATGATATGAATCAGACTATTGAAAATTAAACCTGGAATTAGTGGACAAGAAGATCATCATAAGGATTGTATAGTTGCCAAAGGGTTCTAGCAACAACTAGGGTTTGATTATTTTGAAACCTTCCCTCTTGTAGTAAAGTGGGAAACTATTCAAATTGTGAATGGCCTTGCCAGACATTGTGGGTGGCCCATCCACCACTTCGATGTCCAAATTACATTCTTGAATAGGGTTTTTGATGAAAAAGTGTACATGGTTCAACTTGATGATTTAACAACTCCTGGCATTGAACACCTTGTTTGTCAACTTTAGCATGCCTTATATGATCTCAAACAAAACCCTTGTGCTTGGTATCATAGAATAAATTTAACCCTGCTCCAAGCCAACTTGATCAAAAGTCAAACCGATTCCAATATTTACTACCTTTGAACTACAAATTTGATCATCATTTCCCTATGAATGACAAACACGGAGTAGCCCAATTCAAGTCCCAATAAATGGCACAATTTCAAATGATTAAATTGGGCCCTGTGCAAAAGTATCTTAGTGTCGAATTCAAGCACACCATGCATGGTCTCTTGTTTCATTAGACATCCTATGCCCGAAATTTCCTTAGTGAATTCCACATGGTTAATTCCACACCAACTCACATTCCCATCCATGAAAACATTTATATTCAACATCCTATTGGCATTGAACCAATCAATGTTACTATTTACCAATGGATGGTAGGTAAACTTCATTATCTGACCAAGATTTAGCTTGAACTTCAATACATCATCAACATTGTTAGTTAGCACATGCATGCATTTCAAATTGATTTATTGACTATTGCATGAACTAGGACTAATCATGAGTGCCCCCACAACAATCATGTGTGACAATCAAAGTGCCATTAAACTTTTTTAGAACTTGGTTTTTCATGATAAAACAAAGCATTTTGAAATAGATTGGCATTTTATACGAGAGAAAGTTGAAGAAAAAATAGTTCAGGTTGATTTATGAGTACAACAAAACAACCTGTTGATATTCACACGAAGGCCTTAAGTCGAATTAAATTTGAAACATGTAGAAGTAGATTCAATCAAAAGAATGTTGAGTTTGAAAGTTAAATAATGATCTAATGAGTCTATTCTTAAGTAGTCTCCTAAAAATTTGATTTGGATCAGCAAAGTTAAAGTGTGTGCAAGTGTGATTACATTGCGAATGGAATTATTTCTTCTCATAATGTGTGAGGGAGGACGTTGCTCATGACGCAAGAATGATGAAAAAGATGTTAGTCGATGAAGAAGATGTTTAGATCCTACTAATGAAGACATTGGTGATGAAGAAACATGGTCGACATCTTGCTAGCAGGTATTGCAGAAGAAGCAAATGTATGTTTGTTTATTGTTTGATCTCCCTCATCCACCATATCTTGTCAATCAAAGGTGTTTTGTGTATGCTAAGTTCATGAGGGGTTCTTGGAATTGATATACTCTTAGCTTAGAATCATTCATCCCTTGGATAGATTATGTAAAACTTTTAGTATGCATGTTATTTAAAACGAATTTAAGGTATTTGTAATGGCTTTCTCTCTTTGTTTTGTGAACTGATTTGATCCCTTACAGTGACTTCCATCTAGGGTTAACATTAGTTCTTCATTCAAAATTTAATGCTTGATGTACAAAGACACCTTCTGTTGTAACTAAAATCTTCCTTTAGAGCAACTTTGAGTACATCGTAATGGAACACAATATTTCCCAAAACCAAGATTAGTTCCTTTTCTTTTTTCCCAACCCCACACTAAAACTGACACTACAAATCATGAATAACCAATAATAACTATTAGGAACCCACTTAGACCAACCACCTGTTTAACAGTCTATCCAACAATCAACAACAGGTATTGTCCTTTGTTGAGTCTTTTCCCTACCTTGATAATCTCGAGGAAAATGTCCAGCCCAAAGCCATTGTGCTGAGCCAACATTTACTGTCCAGGGCCATATATAGCCTGAACTCATGGAGCTGCTCATAGGCCCACTTTACACTAGCAGTTGAGGCCAATGTTCAACTCAAATCATGCATTCTTATTGGTGCGAAAGTTGAAATCAGCCCCATGGGCTAAATTACACTAGGAATCAAGGCTGAAACAGAAAAAAAATAAAATATGCCCCAAGTTATTAATAAATGCATATGCCTTGTATTGGTCCCAAGGCTGAAGAAACAGATACCATCCAATTTGGGAAGCCAATTTGCAACCCTTTATCAACAAAAAGTCATAATGGATTTGGATTTTTTAAAAGTAAATAATTAATAATAATTAAATTCAATAGATAATTAAATTTAATTGCTGATTTTCTTTAAAACTAACTAATCATCATATTATTTAATATGATGATAATATGTTTAATTATTTAATTACACAACTTTACAATTAATAACAATTGATAAATAATTACTACAAGTAATTAAGGTAAATAAATAGGCTTAGGCTAAGTAGATTATTAATTTAAGCCTAGGCCTAATTAAGCTTAAAGTAGCTTATATAACTAGATTACAACTAGGTTATAATTAATTTTTTTATCTCGTATTGTTTGGCTTCCATTCCATGAATCCAAACTATATAAAAAAGTGCACTATGAATGTTGGACAACATAATAAATATGAAAATGTAATAATCATTTGGGATGAAAAAGGTTCAACCAAATGAAATATGATTTCATTTATTAATTACCACATGGCCTAGGTCTAGGTCTAACATAGGTGTCTAGGTCCAGCCTAATTTAATCTTAAGTTGAACGGCTTATGTTTAGGTTTAGCTTAGATACCTAGGTTTAGACCTAACCTATGATTAGGCACCATGTGGCTTAGCCTATTGATGTGGATGTGCCAAATGTCATTTAACTATTTTGTTGACCTTAAATTTTGTGAACATGCCACATGTCAACATTGTGACTATACCAAACAACTAAACAAATGTTCAACTTACATAGTTGTAACATAGTTGAAATTGTAATTATATTTTTGGGTGACGTCATGCTTAGTTAACGGATGAAGTTCATCCATTAGTCGAATCTAATTGACAATATCCCTCAACTAAATTGGTAGAACAAATTTTAATTAAATTGGCAAGTAGTGGCATGTAATAGCTATTGCAATGGTGTTGACGTGTGGCATACACTTTCGATTAAAATTTCATTCTTGACTTGTACTTGTCGACATTATTGGTTAACAATTGCAAAAACAAATTACAATTATATGTGTAGTTTTCGACTTGGTTTATAGTTGAACATTAGTTGAAAACATAATTACAAAAGGGGCGGGGTTTCTATTAGTGAACTACCTTCATCTCTTGGCCAATTAAATGCACTCCAAATCTTTATTTATAAAACTTCTCCAACTCAAAAACATTGCGAAAGAAGTTTTCATCTATTTGCAAATTGAATGCACGCAAAGTCCTTCATTTGTCAAGGTGTCCAACTTGAAATAACTACTTTCACCTATTGGCCAATTGAGTACATTCCAAAAGCTTCATTTGTCAAGGTGATCCAATTTCAAAAAATTATTTTCGTCTATTGGTCATTGAATGCATTTTTAAATCTTGATTTGTGCAAATGTTTCAACTTGTAAGAATTAATTACATGTACATTAGCCAATTAAATGCACTCCAAAAGTTTTAATTGTGGGGATGTACGAGCTTGCTGGAATTACTTATGTTTATTGGCCAATTTAATGCATTCAAGGAACTTAATTTGTTAAGGTGTTTCAAATTGAAAGAATTGCCTTCATCTATTGACAACTAAATCACTAGTAGAAAAACCTCTCTTTTTCAACCAACCCGCCTTTGACTTGATGTCATCTTTAACTATGTTTCAATTGTATTTTTTTTAATATTAAAAAAATATATTCACAATTGCCAAGTAAATTGAGTTGTTTACTCCTTTGGTGGACAAACGTGGATGCATTGAGCAAAAACCCAGTTGGTTTTATGAAGGTCATAAAAACTTTGGAAATGAAATTTAACATCTAAATAGGATTGCACAAGAGGTTTCCATTTCTTACATTGTTAAAGGTAGTGAAATTATCAACAATCTTTTCACTATGATGGAAGGGGATGCAACACATACCACATTGAGGTCCAAATTCAGAAAGGAAAATAAATCATTTTGTTACCAAGATGAGGGACATGATCAAAGGAAGAATGTTGAACAATAAGGATCAAAATACACGCTACAAAATTACTAGAATCTAGCCCATGAAACACAGACCTTTGTTGATAAGGCCAAGACCAAGATTATTATTTAATTTGAGATTGATGGGGACAAACAAAACTGTTGCTTAGACATTTGGGAAGATCCTTTGAGTATGAAATTACTCACTAATGGTTCATTAGACATAAATGCTTGCATCTTATTGACGTTGAAAGGGGAAAAAAATGAGTGATGAGATATCACTAGTAGGAGGATACATTATATTTTTACAACCTAATGGTTCCTAAACTAGATGACATATTTCTAATAATGAAAAATATGCACAATGAGATTAGGCATTTTGGTGAGGCAAGGATGCTCGTTGAAATTAAAAAGCAATTTTTCTAGCATGATAGGACATACTATGTTAAAGAATTTGTCAAGGTTTGTGATAGACGTTAATTCGCCAAACAAACTAGCAATATGAGGTCTTGAATGGAAGGTATGAAGAGCATACCTATGTGTGATCTCTTCTATTGAATGGATCTTCATATTGCAGGACCTCTAACTTAGACATCTATTGGCCATAAATATGTTCTTGTTGCTATTGACCACTATTCCAAGTGGTGTGGGGCATGTCTTGTGAAAGAACATGATGTAGTTAAATTCCTTGATGATGAAATTATATGCTGGTTTGGAATGCCCAAATACATTCTCACAAATAATGGCAATGAGTGGATGAAAAAAATTGATGTTCTATGTCAAGATTATAATATCATACACCAGTTTAACACACCAACATGGCCACAAAATTTGTGTCAACAATTTTTTTGGATGACTAAACCCTAACTAAATGAAGTGGGGTGGGATTACCCTAATGAATGATGTACTATGTTGATGGATGTATTGGCAAAAAATGTTAGGAAAGGGGACAATAGGTGTTCATCAATTTTAAAGGAGGCGCATTTTGTTTTTTGATGTCTTTGTTATTTTCTTGTGTTTTTGTTGTTTATAGGTTATCGAATTTGGTGTGTCGTTCGTCATGGAATGCTGATACCTAGGTCAAAAGTTAGTGGCAAAGCGCTAGTTCTTGGATTTTTTTTTGGTTGTGTGAGGAAGATGATGCAAAGTTATTGAATGGAAGAAAAATGTGTTTGGTGGGGAGAGGAGATAAATACCCGATGATGACTAAAGCTAAGCATTTTGGTTTTTTAGACTCAAATTCATCTCAATTTCGTTGTGTTGTTTGGAAGCCTTCTAGAAGAATGCCTGAAGCTTGTGATTTTAACTAAGCTATTCATGTTTGTTTTAGGATTTTTGTTGTGCTAAAGCTGGTGAGTAGAACATTAAGAGTTAATGTGTCAATAGAGTTTTTAGGACGGAAGTGATGAGAAGCTCAAAGGGGTTATTCGGATTGGCCTTATTGGGGTTCTTATTCAAGTTGAATGTGCTTGATAATTATGTTGGGACATGGGAAAGATTAAGTACCTGAATGTTTGAAAATAAGTTTTCTATAGTGGGAAGTTCTTGGGAAATTTTGAAAGGACCATTACAAACATTGCTTGTCCATATCTTTACCATTTCCAAACCAATATCTCTATTGTAATTCTGGGAAGACTATGTGTAAAACTTGTTTGTTGTCAAAATACCCTACTATAAGGCCATGATATTCCACAAAGAGAGGAATTTCGAAGCATGTTGATCCGTCAAAGTCCATAGAGTCATTTTGTCACTGTTATAAACAAATGCAATGTTGTTACATTGGTTGTGTGTTTTCAATGTTTGTTGTATTGATGCATTTAAGCATTACTTTAGTGTGATCAATGTGTATACAAACTTGTGTGCACCCTTTTTTTGGTGACACTAGCACTTCCTTCAAAATTAGCAATTTTTTTCAAACTTTTATAAATATAAGAAGCTTGAAAAGTGTTTAGAATTAGCCCTTCAAATCCATTATGTAGTTTTGAATAAGAAGTTCACCCTTTGGTGTTCTTATTTTTGTCTTCCTTTGCAAGGGGAATTGTTGGCAAAAATACATTTGTTTATTTTCACTTTCTTCATCAATCAAATGCAAATTAATCGATGCTCAAATAAAACGTTTTGTATTGCCCGTGTTTGTACCAAGTCCCATAGGAGCATTTTTTGAAGTTGTGTGAGGTGACGGTTGATGCTTTTGGTTTTACTACAACGCCTCAATCTTTGGATTCAAACTTTAAAGATTTAAGGAAACTTTGTGTGGGTCTCATGAAAGATTTGTACAAAAGAGTTGAGTTAGCAAGTGAGGTTGTAACAATAGTTAGAGGAATCAAAACAAAAGCTTTGATAATGAGCTCATAAGTTATCAATGATAAATGAGGTTGCCTTTGAATTTAACTTTATGTTTAAATGCTCATATAGAATCAAAACAAAAGCTTTGATGAATGGGCCAATGATTTGTAAACATGATAAGTTTGAAGGATTAAGCAAACGTTTTGAAACATTCCAAATTTTTTTAGATTGTTGAGACATTTTTTACTTGGACCTAGTTTAAGATTCTTTGAACTACTATTATTAATGAATTGTAGTGCATATGGCTATTTTTTGAAGTGCAACTCATATAACCGTTATTAGGTGTTGACTTTTTATGTCACAACTTTGAAATTTGATACATATTGAGACTTTACTTGTTTATGAAGGTCATGTTTGTGAAATTAACTATTGTTAAGAGGATTAGGGTGGTGATGCAAGATCATACATGCACACACACACTTGGGATTGGATTGGTTCTTTTTAGCCTAAATAAGATGTCTACCTTCAAAGGAAATGACTTATGTGATTATGAAACAAAGCATTTATGTGAACTTTTCCTAAGCTCGGTGATGTTGTGTTTTGTTCAATATGTTGTGTAAACATGTTTTTCATAGTCGTTAATTTTTTAGATGCACATTAATTTCCATTGCTTTTAAGTGGGTTTTTTGCAAATTGATTGTGTTGTTATTTGATTTAAGAAATTTAATGCCAAATTTCTACCAAAAAATTAAGGGTCTATTTTGACATTTGTAACCAATATAACCCTTGGATTATTACCATCATTGTAAGCACTATTGATTACGATTTTTATTCGTATGTAGTTTTCAAAAATCATGTATCATAAACGTAATGATTACAATTTCCATTAGATTTTTGGAATATTTTGGGATATTGATATTATCTATTAACCCAATATTTTATAAGATAAGATTTTATCATATTGTTAAAATTTTGGGGGCGGGGGGGGAATGGGTAAATTAGTTGGGCAATAGTTTGAAATTTTTATAATTGCCAATATTTGAGGAATGTGCAAAGCAATGGTTTAGTGTGACAAATGAAAAATTGGAACAAAAGAAGTTATGAGTTTAAATTGAATTGGATGACAAAATCTAATATAAGTTTTTTTGGGTGTGCACATAAGAACGAATAACACAAGGGTTGAAACAAGGTAAGGTTATTATAAACAAATGCACACAACACACATAACACTCAATCAAACCTTTAGGCAAAAATTCAAAAGCACCATGATTTTATCGCATATTCTATTTTTTATAATTAGACTCCAATTGTAACCAAACATTGGTGGGGTAATTGGGCACACCAAAAAAAAGACAACAATGATGAATTTCAATTTATAAATAGGGAAGAATTTAACAATTGTTAAGATTTTTTTGATCCATGTTTTGGATGGTTTGAACTTTATCACACCATAAAACACAAATTTATTCCTCTTTTTAGATTATTATTTCATATGCCACATATTAGACTTATTTTCATTGTTTGTGGATGGATGTGTTTGGTTTTTAAACAGAGCCAATATTTTTCCTTTTCAAATTTCTTCCTTGATTTAGCCTTGGGTGAACCAACACCTACATTGGTGCCAACTTATAAGGATGGATGACCTAACCACTTAAAGGTGGATGAAGAGTTAAAGAGAATAGGAATTATAGGTTAGGGTAGGTGTTGTAGTGTAAAATACCGCACGAGTTCAAATTAGGTAGGTTAAACTATAGGTTAGCCCAATTGTATTCATCCAATCCAAGATATTTTTTCATTTTGAAAACGCATTCCCACATTTTGAAACACACCATCTTTATGAAACTGGTTGCCATCATTATCAAGTTTGTCACCATAGCTAGCAAGCTTGCTGATGTTGTTGGCTTTAGCCAAGTTCATTAACATCATCACTCATCAATCTTATTAATGTTTAAGCTTGCTTCAACTTAGTTAAACTTTGTTTCATGTTGTGATTTCACCTACACCAAACTTTCCTTTATGTTTTACATTGAGCTTTTTCCATGTTTTGTTTCATCAACACAATTTGTCAATAATGAAATGTGACACCAATGCTTCAACCTCTTGCAACAGTTTAATATATCACGAGATTTTGAACTTGTTGCCAATGCTTTAGCTACTTTAGTTTGTTGCTAAGACATGTTATTCCAACCTAATATTGCAATATGTTTTCTTCAACCTATTGTTTCAACTTGCTACTATGATGTGCAAGCTTGAATGTAACAATGAATCAACTACATGTGTTTTAACACTTATGAAGTTTATTTCAAGTAAATTTGTTTTGTTTTTTTGTGCTACTATGATTAATGGGCAAGTTAATCCTTAGGATTAGATAAGATCTAGATGGTGTTTTAGCAACTCCTTGTTATTGATGATAGGTGAAGGCATTTATTGTTTTTTAATTACCTACTTGTAATGAAACTATTAGATTTGGTTAGTTATAGAAGGATGTGATGATAATCAACTTGCCATCACATTTTTATTAATTTACATGATAAGATTTGGAGTGAATTGGATCACGTTTCTAAAAGGTGGTAAGTAGAAAATCAACTAATTAATTTTGGTTAATTAGTTGACCAAGTAGCTATTCTTGGCAAAGGGATTATTTGGGGAGTTCAATTAATTTGTCAAAGAGGGAAGGTGGGAAGGTTGGGATATTTAGAGTGGGGGAAATCTTATTTGGATAACCATATTCTCATCTTAACTTTCCCATTCTATCTGTGAGAGAGTTCAAAGAAAATGTTAGAGGAAGTTTGGAAAAAAAGGAAAAACATTTTTGTACTTGGGTTTTTTGGGAGTAAAAAAATGTGGAGATTTATGGATATTACTACCTTGCATTTCATGCATGTTTTTTTCATGTTTCCTTAATGTAGGTGTTTGTGCAAGAACTATTTTATGTTCTCCAAAAATGGGTTGCATTAGGTAAACACTCTTATTCTAAGGTTGGAAACATGCTACAAGAAAATAAATGACCTCTTTGTAAACAAAAAATGAGTTTATAAGAGGGTTTTAAGGCTTGACGATAATGTACAATCAATATACAAAATGATAACAACAACAACAATGCGTGTAGCATTTGTCTTTTTATGTTTCCATGTTTTTTTTTGGAATTTGGTTTAGGTGGGGTTGGAGGTTGGAGAGGATGTTACAAGAGGGGTTTTAGGGCTTGATGGTAATATATAGGTGGGCACCAAGTAGCAATTCCTACAACATTTAATTTTGTGTTTTTATGATTTTCTCGGGATTTGTACTAACAATATTTCCTTTCTAAAAAGAGAGATAATTACTACTTTATAGTTTTTGTTCTTCTTATGTCAAGATTTTTAATCCCATGTATTTTTCTTTCCTCCTTTCTTTCCATTGTCTTCTTTTCTTGGCAAATAAGTTCCTCTGGTTGTCAAAACTTGCCAAGCCTTAGAAGGCTATATTAAAAAATATTTATCTTTGCTTGTCAATGATTATGTTTGTTGTCATATTGTCTTTTTGTTACATTTCATATTTTACTTCTAGCAAGTTGTCAAAAGGTAAAACAAGTGAGCAAAAGAAATCATCAAATCACATAGAGTATAATATTTTTTAAAGAATTGCATCAGAATCAATTAATTTTATACTTTATGCAAATTTTTAGTGCAAATGCAAAAAAAACTCTATTTAGATATGCATTGGCATAACAAGCAAAACCTTCTATGTGAATGGTTAAATTTGATGCTAGCCTTGTCGTAAAGTTGTGACATTTGAATAAACATTCACTAAACAACATATGCCTCTTATGTTTCATGTCATACCTAATACATTTACATGATGTGAATACAAAATGTTTTTATGTGGATAGGCATTGGCATAAAGAGTGAAGCGTTATATGTGCATGGTTATACTTGATGCGACTACATGATGGTGTTGTATACTTGTGCCATTTGGGTAAGCATTCATTAGATTGGCATGAGCTTCATGCATTTGATGTTATACCTTATACATTTACTTGGTCTAAATACAAAAAATATCTATTTGAGTGCCATTGGCATAATCGGCGATGCCTTTCATGAGTGAGGATGTATTTAACAAGTTGATAATTGTTCACAATTTGAAATCAATACACGATGTAAGGCTTTAATTTGCTTTAAATGACACCAATGGGCATTTCACTTTTTCAAACACGTTTTCTCCTTCTTTTTTTCCCTTGATAGCCAATGGTTATAAAAGATTTTGTCAATACTGTACAAAGGTTACCACACTCAGAATGAGGCATTTCTAAAATAAGCACCTCTTGGTTTCACCTCAAGTCGGCACTTATTTGAGGAATGCCCTACTACTCCTCAAGCATTACCTTACACAATCATTGTGATTAATAAATCAAAGTTAATCACATTCTTTTCAGACTCTTGTGAAGAACATTTTATAATATGCACATTTACCAATCCAAGGTCAATTTCGCACTATTCAAAACTTGAACTTCATCCAATTATTGCTTATATGCCATTATATTGTTGTTGGTGGATCTATGCTTTAACTCAAGGTTAGGCTCTTGAGGCTAATCAATGTATGTTCCTGCCTTATATTTGTTCATACTAATATCACCAGAAATATTTTTTTTAGCCCAAATGTAACCCACAAGTGCACAAGTTCCCCAAATGTCCCAACAATCATCTACCCTGGGTAGCTTAGGACACACATGGCAAGTAAAGCTCTACATCGTGGACTAGGTAATCCATTTGAGCTTGCTGGTTACCAAATAGTCTTGGCATCAAGCTGACTCGTTATTACATAACCAGTGTATTGGGGTCATGATGGATCCACATGCTGATCAGGTTATCCATGTAAAGTGATACCTAGGTCCAAGAAAGCCAGTAGTTAGGCTACTATGTGATATAGCTGAGGCATGAATGTCCAATGAGAAAGAGACACATAAAACTAGTACTGGTTTTTGTAAATTTGCTACAATTCTTAAAATTGTCACCCAATAGAGATATCTGTAAAGTCGGGAAAAGACAGCACCAGTACCCTGAGTTTGGTCATACACAGGGTGAGATTAAAAAATACCTGCCAAAAAGTACATTAGCATTCAAGGGGGCGATGAAACTGAGAAAACCATCAAAACTATCAATTTTGATGGTGTTCTGAGTTTCATCCCGTCTTTCCTTTTACCTGAGCGGCTCCACTGCTGCTACATAGATTTTCACTGCTCCTACCTGCACAGCTCTTATAATTTCTCGCGAACCTTGTGCATTAAATGCTGAGTTTCAGCATTTCATACTGAGATTTAATAAAATTTCCTTACTCTACGGACATCACTAAAAGAGGGGTTAGGGAGTGAAAAGATGCCCAAAGACAGGGTGAAAGACAGGATGAGTTTGCAGACATCTCAAATATATTATAATCCTTTGACATAGACATGCTTTCCCTCTTATTTATCATCAAAGTATGCAATTGTTTTATAATTGTCACATAAATGGTTACTAATTTCATACAACTTTGCAGTAAATTGCACCCCAGCAATATAGCCAGCCACCTAGAGCCAACTTTCCAGATCTAAGCAAAACAAAGCCTACAAAGGTTACATCATTCTGCAACATGTTCTAATACTGGATTTGGTGTCTTATTCAGGTAACTTCCGTAAAATCAGTTACTAATATGCATCTTTTGAATGTCAGCATAGGGCTGGTTATAGTTCATCCCAAGAGGTCCTATGCATCATGTCTGGCGCACCCTACTTCTCAACTTCAGATATTCATAACTTATTCATATGGGCTCCAAAAGTTTTTACTTCTAGTGAACCCAATTTGTTGACATGTTGTTCCAATATCATAACCTAATCCTATGTAGAAACTCAATAAATTCCATTCCTCTGGAAGCTGAATCCACTCTGCTACAAGGTCTACACTAGTGAATTTTGTTGGTGGCCCTGCAGAGGATCCATGAATGAAGAGACAACACAGACTACAAAACAATGTAGCATACATGCCAGAAACTCATGTGCAAAAGAAGGCATCCTCCGCATGTACCACTTTCGGTGATGCAATGATGATGACTGCAAAGGCATCTAGCATGTACTAGTGCAAATCAAATTTTATCACTCTTTTTTAGAACCAAGTGCTTTCTCTGCCTTCTCCACTGTGGCTTGCAGTTCAGTCTCTGATGGCAGTAGACCTAAGAAGGGTAGTGGCAGCAGGGATGACAGATTGCATAAAAGCACAAGCAATGCCAAGTTTTGAAAATTGTTGCCGGTCACACCCAGAAGTCTTGTGAGGCCGGCACCCAAGAACCCACCAGTCACACTCGCCCCATTGCTGATGGACATCAAAGTCGCAAACAATGTTGCCTCAACTCCAGGTGGACATAGCCTTGCTGCAAGCACCAGGATTGGCATAAAGGAAACCTGCAATTTTCATTCAAACGACTCAAAAATCTTGTGGCAAGAAAAATAGTTTGGATTTTCAGGGAGCAGAAGGTCAGCTGAGAAGATATATGAGAGACGAAATTTGATGCAGACCCCTGTGGTGGGGATATTCAAGTATGTGAATTGGCAATCAGGACCATCAGTAGCAACTAGGGTGCCTCAGAAAACACCTAAAGCTAGAGGCTAATTTCAATCTTGCAGTTACATTTAATCAAAGCCTGAAGGAAGTTTGTACCTGACTAAGAACTGTGAGGACGAGTGAATCTCCAATTGAGAACCACTGATCACTGATACCAAGGATCCGATTCATCCCTGTAACAAGCATTAACTAGAAAACAGACAAAATACATAAGTTTAGTCCCCAAGGGAGTGCTGAAACGTGGTGACAGGTACCCTTACTTTTTTCACATTCAAAACCCCAGACATGACATGATGACATGACTAAGTTCCACAGATCATGGATCTCTCACCTGAGTCAGGCCAAGACTGCTGCCAACAATGGTAGACCAAAAGAACATCTTCTGTAGCGAGACATGCTTTAAGTAGCTATTGTAGATACCAACTCCCACAAGAGATGCCACAGCTGTCACAAGTCGTACACGCCCCAGAAACTCTGGCCCAAACTTTAGTCTGTTTGTCCTGGAATCACACAGCAAGTAGTACTTTATATTGTCAATCATAGGCAACCTATTATGTCACTGGGCAGTCCCAAATGACCAATTGGAGATGTCATGATTGGAGACATGGTGAGTAATGACATGCAATACAGTTAATGCATGTGTACATATCTTAAGAGGATATAAAGAAATCTCTGCAACAACAATACAAACACAAGATGACAATGAGTGTGGCAGTGGTCATAACCTTATGTATGTTGCTCACAATGTGTCAGACCTCTTACGTCATCATGAGTAGCAGTGGCAAGCTGCCATTGCTACCCACTGAGCTTATCAATTACCGACAATGGGTCAGCCCCCAACAGTCGGTGTAGATAAGCACATAAAAAAACTGTCCATAAACCCTAAACCCTAAATCCTATGAGTGTGTGCCAATTAAGAAATTGTCTTCAAGAAAGAACAAAAGATGAGAGGGTGACATAAAACTATACTTACGTGAAGAAAAACATGGCTGTCTCAGATGTTGGAGTTGCTTGCCATAGAAAAATAAAGATAGTAGGGAGAAATATGTTTGGCTCCTTAACAGTCTGCCACAAATAGCCCAGCTGCCGTTTTGATGTCTTCAAGAATCCACCCGAGCCTTTAACCTCCATTACATTCCCTTGTGCTTCAGGGTCCCAAAAACCTGCCGCACTTGAAGAGGCATGGGAGGACCGCTCTTCATGAACTAGGCCTGCAACTGCCGCAGTTATGAGAGGTAACATTGCTGTAACACCGAATACAAACCTGCATGGGCATTTTCTCTTGAGGTCAGTGCCTGTCTCCATAGAAACACAAATATGCCATGTCCTTGGTGTTCTGTGATGCTGTGGATGTTCAATTCTGCCAATATTCTAGAGAATAGCACACCCACTGACAACTGACATCATATATGACATCCAAACTGTCCAACCTGACATAGTTTGCCCGGTTTGTGTTGCAATGAAGGACATTTGTGGCATAAAGTTCAGACATTTGAAATAACTAATATGGTTGCTTTCTGTGGATGGAACTCCATCTGGATTATTGGCTTGAGAAAAATCTGAAATCCAGAGTACAAGGATGTTTGGAAATGTTGAGCACTGACC
>Ga0116231_10006611_pt1 | contig 21962 bp, 23 predicted proteins | sample S1TSphgellanicum_2_FD_89695 | JGI IMG/M metagenome (GOLD analysis project Ga0116231, IMG submission 89695) | Host-associated microbial communities from peat moss isolated from Minnesota, USA - S1T2_Fd - Sphagnum magellanicum MG | ecosystem: Host-associated > Plants > Peat moss > Unclassified...
GATCACGGGCCGCAGAACCAGCTCATAAACCCGCACGGCGCCGGATAAAATTTGTGCCGCCGGGCTCATTTCAGCGCCTCGGCCAGCGTCGCCCGCAACCCAGCCCGCAAGGCCTCAAACGGCATGTCCGCGGTCTCCCGCCGGCAGATCAGCACCAGCTCCACCCCCGCCGGCGCCAGCTCCGCCAGCGTCAGCCGCGCGGCTTCCTTCAGCCGCCGCCGCACCCGGTTGCGCATCACCGCATTCCCGATCTTTTTGGTCGCCGTATATCCCACACGCACCCCAGCTTCGGTACGCAATAGCTGCATCACAAACTCCGGCCGGGAAATTTTTTTCCCCTTCGCCGCCAGCCGCAAAAAATCGGCGCGCTTGGCGAAAGTTTCCGGCGGGGCATAGCTCACCACGTCCAACCCTCGAACGGAGGGACAAAGATGTCAGGCGGAGAGTTTGGCGCGGCCCTTGGCGCGGCGATTGGCAATCACCTTCCGGCCGCCGACGGTCGCCATGCGCGCGCGAAAACCATGCCGGCGCTTGCGGACAAGTTTTGAGGGTTGATAGGTCCGTTTCACGTGCCAAACTCCGGGATAAAATTTTACGGGCCGCACCGTGCCCGGTCCAGCCTGTCAGGAAGCGCGCGGTATAGGCACCAGGCAGCCGCCCGTCAATCTTTTGCCCCACCGCCCGTCAATAATCGCGAGCCGCTGACACAAGCCGCGAGATACCCCGTCGCCGCCCCCAGCGCCAAACACATTTTAACCCCGCCCGGCGCCAAAATCCCCAAGGTCAGCGCCACCAGCATGCCCCCCACGGTCTGCCCCAATAACCTGGCCACGGACATCATGCCGCTCGCACTCCCGGTCCTGCGCGCCGGCGCCGTGGTCAACATCGCCTTGTTATTGGGCGGCTGAAACAGCCCAAACCCCGCCCCCGCCAGCGCGATCCGCCAGCAAATATCGAAATCGGTGGGGTCCGCCGGCAGAAGCCGCAGCAGCAAAAACCCCGTCGCCGTCCCGCACAGCCCCAAAGTCGAGAGCAGCGAGGCCGGATACCGGTCCGCCAGCCGTCCCACCAGCGGCGCCACCGCCACAATCGCCACCGGCCAGGGCGTTATCAGCAGCCCAGTCGCCACGGGGGAGCGGTGCAACTCGTTCATCAGATTAAACGGCATGGAAATAATAAAGAAATTCGAAGCCACGAAGCCCAAAAACCCGGTCGTAAACGCCACCCGAAACCCCGGCCGCGCCAGCAGGTCCACCGGCAGCAGCGGGTCCGCCCGCCCCAGCATCCGTCGCACCAGCACCGCCAGGCTTACGGCCCCCGCCACCATCAGCCCCGCCGCCAGCCACACCTGGCCCGCATGCGCCACCTGGTCCCCGCCGACGATCAGCGCGCCAAACGCCACCGCCATCAGCACCGTCCCCACCACATCAAACCGCCCGCCTGAAAGCGGCGTTTTAGGCAGCGCCGTCATCGCAAAATAAAACGCCACGGCGCCCAGCGGCAGGTTGATCAGAAACAGCCATCGCCACCCCGCCACAGACAGCACCCCGGCCGCCACCGTCGGCCCCAGCGCCACCCCCATCGCCACCACCAGCCCGTTCAGCGCAATCCCCCGCCCCAATTCCTTCCCCGGATAAATATACTTCACCAGCGCCGCGTTCACGGAGAGTATGCACGCCCCCCCAAACCCCTGCAGCGCCCGCGCCGCCGTCAGCTCCGCCAAATTCTGCGCCATCGCGCACAGCAACGACGCCAGCACGAAAATCACCAGCCCCACCCGGCACAGCCGCGCCGCCCCCACCCGGTCCCCCGCCGCCGCCAGCGGCAGCAACGAAATCACGCTCACCAGTTGATACGCATTCACCACCCAGATCGAAGCCGCGTCGGTGGTATGAATGTTTTTCGCGATCGTCGGCAGCGCCACATTCACCACCGCATAGTCCAGCACGGAAAGCAGCACCGCCACCGCCACCGCCAGCATGGCCCGGTACCGCGCCCCGCCATACAGCCCATCATGCGGCGGCGCGTGCGGGGCAGGGGAAAAAGGTTCGGTCATCGCCCCGTACCTATGCCGCGCCGCCCCCGTTGCACCTAGCCCCCCAGAAAAACCCTGCCATGCCCGGAACCGGCTGCGAAAACCCCGCTTTACAAAACGCGTCCTGGGCGCCACCGATGCGCCATGAACCGGGACGCCATTTTCCGCCTATGGGACGAGCTGGCGGATTTCGGGGCGGACCGCTGCGCGGCGGCGGCGGCGCATCTCATGCAATCCCTCTGCGCGCAAACTGGCGCCTGGAACGCCACCTGGGCGGGCGGCACCAGGCTGGACAGCGGCGACACCGACGACCCGCTCAAAGGCTGGCGCGTCAGCGCCATCCAGGCGCTCCACCCCATCGCGCCCTACCCGGACGAAGGACATTTCTGGGAAGTCGTCAAACCATGGGAACAACGCGTCATCGACCCGTCATATCTGCTGCCGATGCGCGGCGTCGGCACGTTCCGCACCTATTCGCTGCGCCGCGACCTGCCAAAATCCTGGTTCGACTCGCCGTTCTACCAGCTTCATTACGGCCGCATCGGCACCTATGACGGCGTCTGGGTCGGGTTTCCGCTGAACGAGGATTGCGAATCCCATTTCGGCTTTTACACGCACGGTCCGATCACCGAAGCCGCCATCGCGCTGTTCGCGGAAACCCTGCGCGGCATCAAGTGGTTTCACCGCAATTTGCTGCTCAGCCACGGGCTGCTGGTGGCCTCCGCCCCGCTCACCCCGGCCGAGCGCCGGGTGCTGCACCTGCTGCTGACCGACGCCTCCGAGAAGGATGTCGGCGCCCGGCTGGGCCTCACGCGGGCCACGGTGCATCAATATGTCGTCAGCATCTACCGTAAATTCGGGGTCCGCAGCCGGCCGGCTTTGATGCGGCTTTGGCTGAGTCGAGGGGAGTAGGGAGAGAGAAGAGGTCGCTTTTTTGAAAAAAAGCTCCGCAAAAAACTTTTAATACCCCCCGGCCTTTGAGCGGCCATACTGTGGCCGCTCAAAGGCCGGGGGGTATTAAAAGTTTTTTGGTTACTTTTTTTCAAAAAAGTAACTCCTTGCTTCGCCTTCCATCGGCCGATTGACAGGACCTCAGCGGTCCAGTATCCCACGCCCAACTTTGCGAATAGTTCGCATTTGCAGTTGTCGGAGCAAGTCGATGCGGTCGGTGGTCAGGCGGGCGGTGTGCGGGATAGCGTTGATCATCCTGCCGTACCAGGCGCAAGCGCAGACGCTCATCCTCTACAGCGCCCAGCATGAGCAGGTGGTCGGCATGCTCACCGCCATGTTCACCCAGGAAACCGGCATCAAGGTGCAAGTCCATACCGGCGAAGGACCCGATATCGCATCGCAAATCTTGCAGGAAGGCGCGGATTCCCCGGCCGACGTGTTCTTCACGGAAAACTCGCCGGAACTGATCCTACTGGACGAGAAGGGCCTGCTGGCGCCGGTCGATCCCGCCACGCTGGCCAAGGTGCCGGCGAAATACAGCGCCGCCGACGGCGACTGGCTGGGCGTGCTGGCGCGCGAGAATGTGCTGGACTTCAACGCCTCCATGATCAGCGAATCCGCGCTGCCGGCCTCGCTGATGGACCTCTCCAAGCCCGAATGGGCCGGCAAAGTCGGCATCGCGCCCTCGGACGCCGATTTTCTGCCGCTGGTCAGCGCCGTCATCCGCACGCAAGGCAAACCGGCCGCGCTCGCCTGGCTGAACGGGCTGAAGGCCAACGCCAAAATCTACGAGGATGACGAGAGCGTGGTGGCCGCCGTGGCGCGCGGCGATGTCGCCGTCGGCGTGGTCAACAACTATTACTGGGCGCGGCTGGAAACCGATCTGGGGCCGCAAAAAATCCAGTCTTCCCTGTATCATTTCAAGCACGGCGATATCGGCGGCCTGATCAACATCTCCGGCGCGGCGGTACTCAAATCCTCGAAAAACCAGGCGGCGGCGCAGAAATTTCTGGCGTTTCTGGTCAGCCGCCAAGCGCAGACCGCGCTGGGTGAGAGCGAGGTCGATTTCGAATACCCGCTCGCCCCAGGTGTCGCGCCGAACAGGCTTCTGCTGCCGTTCAGCCAGCTGCAGCCGCCTTCCATCAGCGTCTCAAAGCTCGGCGACGACCAGGATGCCGGCGCGCTGCTGCAGCATGCTGGCCTCATCTGAATGGCCGCGCGCCGGCCTTCCGCGGGGCTGCTGGCGGCGTGCTGCGCCGCCTCTTGCCTCGTGCTCCTGCCGCTCGGCGTCACCCTATGGAACGCGGCGGCTGCCGGCTGGGACGTCGCCTCAGCGCTGCTCTGGCGCCCGCTGACCGGGTTTTTGCTGCTGAACACGCTGCTTCTGATGGCCGGCGCGGTCATCACGACCGGTTTGATCGGCACAGCTTTGGCCTGGCTGACGGAAAGGACGGATCTGCGGGGCAAGCGCGTCTGGTCAATCCTGGCGGTGGCGCCGCTCGCGATTCCGCCCTTCATCACCAGCTATGCCTGGGTGTCGCTGAGCCCGGCGCTGGAGAATTTTGGCGGCGCGCTGCTGGTCGTCACGGTGGCGTATTATCCGCTGGTCTATCTGCCGGTCGCCGCGGCGCTGCGGGAGCTGGACCCGGCGCTGGAGGAAACCGCGCGCGCCCTCGGCCTCAACCGCGCCGCGATGTTCTGGCGATTGATCCTGCCCCAATTGCGGCCCGCTCTACTGGGCGGCGTGCTGTTGGTGTCGCTGGACGTGCTGGTGGAATTCGGCGCGTTCGCGCTGTTGCGCTTCCGCACCTTCACCACCGCGATCTATGGCGCCTACCGCGCCGGTTTCTCCGGCGCGGAGCCGGCCTTGCTATCGGTCATTCTCCTCCTGCTCTGCATCGCCTGCCTGACGGCGGAGTTTTTCGTCCGCGGACGCGCCCGCTATGGCCGCCTGGCGCGCGGCGCGCGCCGTCGCGCGCCCGACTATCCGCTCGGCAACTGGCAGGTCCCCCTGCAGGCCGCATGCGGGGCCTGGACGGCGCTGACCATCGGCGTGCCGCTGGGTATGATCCTGTACTGGCTGGCGCAGCCGGGCGATGCCGCCACCGCGCCGGTCGCGGCATCCTTCGGCGCGGTCGCCGGCGCCGCCTGGTCTTCGGTCTATCTCGGCGCCGCCGGCGCCGCGCTCACCATGGCGCTGGCTTTGCCGCTCGGCATTCTCGCCGCGCGGCATAGGGGCTGGATGGTGACGGCGCTGGAGCGTTCGGCCTATCTGGCGCAGAGCATCCCCGGCATCGTCATCGCGCTGGCTTTGGTCTCGCTCACCGTGCACGCGCTCCGGCCGCTCTATGAGAGCACGTTGCTGCTGGTCGTTGCCTATGCCGTGCTGTTTCTGCCGCTGGCCTTGGTCAGCGTGCGCGCCGCCCTCACCCAGGCGCAGCCGGCGCTGGAGGAAGCCGGCCGGTCCCTCGGCCTTGGCCGCGCCGCGGTGCTGCTGCGGGTCAGCCTGCCGCTCGCCGCCCCCGGCCTCGGCGCCGCCGCCGCCCTGGTGTTCATCTCGGTCACCACGGAGCTGACGGCGACCCTGCTGCTGGCCCCCATCGGCACCCAGACCCTGGCGACGCAAATCTGGGCGGACACCTCGACCCTGGCCTTCGCCGCGGCGGCGCCCTACGCGGCGGTCATGGCGGTCATGTCGATGGCCGCGTCCTGGCTGCTGGCCGGCCGGTTCGGCGCCGCCAGCATTTTCGCGACCAGGCAGCCGGCATGAGCCAGGGCCTCGAGGTCACGGGCCTCACCAAATCCTTCGGCGCCACGCCGGTTCTGCGCGGCGTCAGTTTTTCCGCCCCGCAAGGCGGTCTCACCGCCATCCTTGGCGCGTCGGGCAGCGGCAAGACCACCCTGCTGCGCCTGATCGCCGGGTTCGAGACGCCCGATGCCGGGCAAATCCGGCTCGCCGGCGCGAGGCTGGCCGACGGCGCCAAAATCCAGCCGCCGGAGCGCCGCGCGATCGGCTATGTCGCGCAGGAAGGCGCGTTGTTTCCGCATCTGAATGTCGCCGATAACATCACCTTCGGCCTGCCCCGCGCGCAGCGCCGGGCGCGGCATCGCGTCGCGGAACTGTTGCGGCTGCTTGATTTGCCGCAAAACTTTGCCGACCGCGCGCCGCAGGACCTCTCCGGCGGCCAGCAGCAGCGCGTCGCCCTGGCGCGCGCCTTGGCGCCCAACCCGAAACTGGTGCTGCTGGACGAGCCGTTTTCCGCGCTCGACGCCGGTTTGCGGGCTGAAACCCGGCAGGCCGTCGCCGCCGCCCTGCGCGCGGCCGGCGCCACCGCCATCCTCGTCACCCATGACCAGGAGGAGGCGTTGTCCATGGCATCCCAAGCCGGCGTGCTGCAGGCCGGGCTCCTCGCCCAGATCAGCCCGCCCGAGCGCCTGTACCGCCAGCCCGCCAGCCCGGCGCTCGCGAATTTTCTGGGCGAGGCGGTGTTCTTGCCCGGCACCGCCGCCGCCGGCCGCGTGGACTGCGCGCTCGGCGCGCTCGCCGTGGCGGACCGCCAGGTCCACGGTGATGTCGAGGTTTTGGTGCGCCCCGAGCAGATCAAGGTTTTCACCGAATTCAGAGAGGACGGCGTCGCCGCGCGGGTGCGGGGCGTGCAATTTTTCGGCCATGACGCGCTGGTGCGTTTCGCGCTGCGCGATGGCGGCGCTGAGCGTGACGTGACCGCGCGCCTATTCAGCCACAAACTGCCGCCGCCGGACGGACAGGTCTGGCTGCAGGTCGAGGGCGAAGTGACCGTTTTCGGGCCAAGAGGAAAACCATGAACATCAAACCAAACCGTTCTTTCCACCCCCCCCGGCCGCCCAGCGGCCAAACTTCGCCCGCGCCAAATCCGGGAACACCCAAAAGTTTTTTTGGTTACTTTTTTTTCAAAAAAAGTAACATCCTTTTTCCCTGTCTTGCCGCGTCCCTTCTCGCCGCCCCACCCGCCTTAGCCGATCAGTCGTTTCTAACATCCGTCAAGAAGCACCATCTCCTCACCTCGACCCAGCCGGCGAATGGCGACCAGAACCCCTACGCGCTCGTCGTGGCCCCCGTGACCGCCGGGACTGTGCAAAAAGACGACGTGCTGGTCGATAATTTCAACAATAACGGCAATCTGCAGGGCACCGGCAGCACGATCATCGACTACCGCCCGGCGACCGGCCAGACGACCGTGTTCGCCGCGATCCCGCGCGATCTGCCCGGCTGCCCCGGAGGTGTCGGCCTGACCACCGCGATGACCATGCTCAGCTCCGGCTGGGTGATTGTCGGCAGCGCGCCCAGCACCGACGGCACGACCAAAACGCTGGGCGCCGGCTGCCTGATCGTGTTGGATGCCAACGGCAAGGTGGCCGGCACCATCGCGGGGCCGCAAATCGACGACCCGTGGGGCAACATGGCGGTGATCGACCATGGCGCTACGGCGATTTTGTTCGTCAGCAATGCCGGTTTCGGCATCGGCGCGCCGGGCCAGCCGGTGCAGCACAAGGCGACGGTGCTGCGCCTCAATCTTGCCATCGCCGCGGGCAAGCCGCCGGCCGTCACCTCGCAGACCGTGATCGGCGATGGTTTCGGCGCGCAGGCCGATGCCGGCGTGTTCCTGATCGGCCCGACCGGGCTGGCGCTCGGCGGAAACGGCGCGCTCTATGTTTCGGACGCCATCGGCAACCAGGTCGTCGCCATCCCCGACGCCGCCACCCGCGCCGGCTCCGCCGGCCAGGGCAAGGAAATTTCGAAGGGCGGTTTGCTGAGCCGCCCGCTCGCGATGGGCTTTGCGCCGAACGGCCATCTGCTGGTGGTGAACGGGCTGAACGGGCAGGTCGTGGAAATCGATCCCGCTTCCGGCCAACAACTGGGCGCGATGTGGATCGACGCCGACGAGGCGCAGACGCCGCCCGGCAGCGGCGATCTGTTCGGGATCACGATGCAGCCGGACGGCAAGGGGTTTTATTATGTCGAGGATGACGTGAACGCCCTGGTGCAAGCGCAATGAGAGCCTCGCGCCGCGGGCTTTTGGGCGCCGCCGGCCTTGGCGCCGCCGCCGGCGTGGCGGGTGCCGCCGGCCTCGCGCAGGCGCAGGTCGCGCCGTCGCGGCTGGAATCGGGCCAGGCGGATTCCGAACCGTTTTACGGCCGGCACCAGGCCGGTATCACGACGCCGATGCAGGATTCACTGTTTTTCGCGTCGTTCGATCTGACGGCCACGCATCGGCAGGATGTAACCGGGCTTCTGCGGGCCTGGACCAACGCCGCGGCGCGGCTGACCGCCGGCCTGCCCGCCGCGCCGATGACGCCGGATGCGAGCGATCCGCCGGCCGATAGCGGCGAGGCGGTGGGGCTGAACCCCTCGCGGCTGACGCTGACATTCGGGTTCGGGCCAGAACTGTTCTCCCTGAACGGCGAGGACCGTTACGGCCTCGCGGCGCGCCGGCCCGCGGCTTTGGTCGATTTGCCGCGCTTTGCCGGGGATGAGCTGGTGGCCGGCCAATGCGGCGGCGCGCTCTGCATCCAGGCCTGCGCCAACGACCCGCAGGTGGCGTTTCACGCGGTGCGGCAACTGGCGCGCATGGGCTACGGCGTGGCCAGCCTGAAATGGGTGCAATCCGGCTTTTCCACCGCCAATAAAACCCAGGGCACGCCGCGCAATCTTATGGGATTCAAGGACGGAACCATGAATCCCACCGCCGCCGCCGCGCCGGCGGTGGTCTGGGCCGGCGCGGAGGGGCCGGAATGGATGAACGGCGGCAGCTATATGGTGGCGCGCCGCATCCGCATCGCTCTGGAACACTGGGACCGGATGAAGCTCGCCTTTCAGGAGCAAACGATCGGCCGGCATAAAGCCTCCGGCGCGCCGCTCGGCGGCAAAGCCGAATTCGACACGCCGGATTTCGCCGCCACCGATTCGGACGGCAATTCCATCATTCCGGATACGTCACATGTGCGCCTGGCGGCGCCGGCCAATAACGGCGGCGCGACGATCCTGCGGCGCGGCTATTCGTATAACGACGGGGCCAATTTCGTAGCGGAGCGCTGGCCGCCCTGGCGGCAAGGGATCGAATATGATTGCGGCCTGTTCTTTCAGTCATTTCAAAAGGATCCGCGCGAAGGCTTCATCAAACTCTTCGACCGGATGTCGAAAATCGACGCGCTCAACCAGTTCACGACGCATACGGGAAGCGCGATCTTCGCCTACCCGCCTGGCGTTCAGCCTGGCCAATATATCGGGCAGGCATTATTCGAGGCGGTGTAGGGCGGGATGATCGGAGGTAAAAGCGGGAGGAAGAAGTTACTTTTTTGAAAAAAAGTAACCAAAAAACTTTTGGTCCTGGGGGCGGTGATAGGGGAGTGCCGATTAAGTCCGCGGGCCGGCGGACTTAATCGGCACTCAGATCCGCTCGCTCAGCCGTATTGCCACTTTGCACCCCGTCTTGATCACCCGGCTCAGCAACTTATACCCCACCGCCTTCTCAGCCTCATTCGCCAGCCCGATATCCCGGTGCTCCAACTCCTCCGCCCGAAATTTGGCGATCGTCCCGCGCAGCGCGGCCTCATCCTCATCCAGCGCCGCCTCTTGCGCCGCATAATGCTCGTCGATGCTTTCTTCCACCGCCACCGTGCACGCCATCGCCGCCCGCGGCCCCATCGCCGCCGTCACCGCCCCCAAAGCGAACCCGGCAAGATTCCAAAACGGCAACAGTACCGTCGGCCGCACCCGCCGCGACGCAATCTCGCCGGCAAAATAATCCAGATGCACCTGCTCCTGCGCCTTCATATGCCGCAGCGTCTCGCCATGCTTCCCCCGCCCCAGCACCGCCAACTGCCCGGCATAAATCCGCGCCGCGCCATACTCGCCGGCATGGTCCACGCGGATAAAACACTTCACCTGCTCACTCATTTGAACCGCCTTGGTTTACGCCAGACATAAGGCAGAATCCCCAACCCGGAAGCCAGCGCGAACAGAAAATCCATCATCGCCATCGAGACCGGCACGCCGGGCACCAAAAATGTCGGGTCGTCGCAGGGCTTCGCCGGCACCGCCGGCAGCGGCGCGTTCGGGTCAAAAAACCCATTACACTCCGGCAGCGGGCTTTTCCAAAAATGCTGCTCCACCCCCACATGCAAAAACGCCACCCCCGCGCCCACCAGAAACACCAAACTGGCCAAAAACAGCACCAGGCGCCCAGTTGGCGGCCGCACCAGCACCGCCAAAAACCCCAGCCCGATCAAAATGCGGTACGGCCAGCGCTCCCACAAACACAGCGGACAGGGCACCAAATGCAAAAAATCCTGCGCGAAATAGGCGACACCCAGCGCCAGAACCCCCGCCAAGGCCACCATCGCCCCCACCTGCCGATGCGTCATGACCTACCGACCTCTCCCTTGCCGCGGTCGATACCATCCAATCCGATTATGTTAAAGAATGAACCGGCTGAGATCCCCCTTCGCCGCCAGCGGCGCCACTTTTTCATTCACATAGGCCGCATCCACCACCACCGAATCCCCGCCGCGGTCCGAAGCGGTAAAGCTAATCTCCTCCAGCAGCTTCTCGATCACGGTCGCCAGCCGCCGCGCCCCGATATTCTCCACCCGGTCATTGATGTCATAGGCCAGCCCCGCCAGCGCATCCACCGCATCCTCGGCGAAGCTCAGGCTCACCCCCTCCGTCCCCAGCAGCGCCGTGTACTGTTTTAACAGCGAATGCTCCGGCTCCGTCAGAATCCGCTTAAAATCCTCGCGCGACAGCGACGACAACTCCACCCTGATCGGCAGCCGCCCCTGCAACTCCGGCAAAAGATCCGCCGGTTTGGCCACATGAAACGCCCCCGACGCGATGAACAAAATATAGTCGGTTTTAATCGGCCCATATTTTGTCGAAACCGTCGTCCCCTCGATCAGGGGAAGAAGATCGCGCTGCACGCCTTCCCGGGACACATCCCCGCCGCGAAACCCCCCCTCGGTCTTCGCGCAAATCTTATCGATCTCATCCAGAAACACGATGCCGTTCTGCTCCGCGTGCCGCACCGCGTCCTTGGTCAGCGCCTCGTTATCCAGCAGCCGGTCAGATTCCTCGCGCTCCAGCGCGCGCCTGGCATCCGGCACGTTCATCTTGCGTTTCGGCGCGTTCCCCCGGAACATCCCCTTCATCATATCGCCCAGATTGATCATCCCATTATCCGGCGCCCCCGGCAGGTTGATCATCCCGATCGGCATCCCCCCGCCCTCGCTCACCGCGATCTCGATTTCCTTATCCTCCAGCTCCCCCGCCCGCAGCATGCGCTTGAATTTGACGCGCGTATCGGCGGAAGCCCCTTCGCCCACCAGCGCCGTAAGGATTCGCTCCTCCGCTAAAAGCTCGGCTTTAGCCTCAACCCCCTTCCGATTCTGCTCCCGCAGCATGGTAATCGAGGCCTCGACCAGGTCGCGGATAATGCTCTCCACATCCCGCCCGACATACCCAACCTCGGTGAATTTCGTCGCCTCCACCTTAATAAAAGGCGCCTGCGCCAGCTTCGCCAGCCGCCGCGCGATCTCCGTCTTCCCGCACCCCGTCGGCCCGATCATCAGGATATTCTTCGGCACCACCTCGTCGCGCATCTCCTCCGGCAATTGCAGCCGCCGCCACCGGTTGCGCAGCGCGATCGCCACAGCCCGCTTGGCATCCCCTTGCCCGATTATGAACCGGTCAAGCTCCGAAACGATCTCCCTAGGAGAATACACAGGAACGTCCATCAAATTGTCTCAACAATCAGGTTTTCATTGGTATAAATGCAGATATCCGCGGCGATCTTCATCGCCCGCCGCGCCACCTCCTCGGCCCCAATCTCCGGCACCGTCATCAGCGCCCGCGCCGCCGCCAGCGCGTAATTCCCGCCCGAGCCAATCGCCACGATCCCGTCCGAAGGCTCCAGAACATCCCCATTCCCGGTCAGCGTAAAACTCCGCTCCGCATCCGCCACGATCAGCATCGCCTCCAGCCGCCGCAAATACCGGTCCGTCCGCCAGTCCTTCGCCAGCTCCACGCAAGCCCGTTCCAGCTGATTAGGAAACCGCTCCAGCTTCGTCTCCAGCCTTTCCAGCAGCGTAAACGCGTCCGCCGTCGCCCCCGCAAACCCCGCAATCACCGCCCCATTCCCAATGCGCCTCACCTTCCGCGCATTCCCCTTAACAACCGTGTTGCCCAGAGAAACCTGCCCATCCCCCGCCATAGCCACCTTGCCATCGCGCCGTACACATAAAATGGTCGTGCCATGCCAGCCGACCGGGTCATAAGAATTTTCCATGGCCCCCAGATGGCACTACCATGACAACGCGGCAAGCTGCGCAGATCAGCCAAGCAAGGAAAGCAAGCAGCGCTTTTTTGAAAAAAAGCGCGCAAAAAACTTTTGCTCCTGGGGGCGGTGGCAGCTGCGCGTCTGTAATCGCCGGCTTTATGGAAGTTTCTGAAAATGGTAATTGACACCATATGGTAAATGAGACCATATTACCCTGTAAATCATGAAGGCCGAACGCCTCTTCCACCAGCGCATCGACTATGACGACGGTGCCATCGTGGAAATGGTCCTGTGGCGGGTGCCTTCACCGGTCCCGCCATCCGTCCATGGCTTGAAATACTCGCTATTCTACGGCCGGCCCGGTATCCGGCTCGTAGGTTATGACAACGAACGCGGCAAAGGCGACCACCGCCACCTCAACGGCTTGGAAACGCCTTACACATTCACAACCGTCGAACGCCTGATCACAGATTTTTGGTCCGACGTCCGGACTATGCGAGGTGAGAAATGAGCAATATCAAGATAAAAGTCGGCGGCGAGGTAGAAAAAGATGCCTCCAACCGCTTCATCAACGCCTGGCACCGCGCCGAACAAGGCGAAACCTTCCACGAACGCCATCTCGCCTTCGAAAGCTGGGAAGCCCTCGCCCGGGTCATGACCACCAAGCGAATGCAACTGCTTCACCACGTCCGCCGCCACGACGTCACCAGCATCCGCGCCCTCGCCAAGGCCCTAGGCCGCGACTACAGCAATGTCCACACCGACGTCCAGGCACTCATGGCAGTTGGCCTCCTCGACAGCACGAGCAGCGGTGTGCGCGCAGATTACGACATCATCGAAACTCGAATCGCGATTTGAACAAATGACCAGCGATGAGTTTTCGCAAGACATCCTGAAAGCCGCGCACAGACATTGTCGCGATCATCGACAAGAGGTGACACAGAGCGGATTGTGCGGTTGCTTTTATTGTTGCGAAACCTTTTCGCCGGCCGAAATCCAATTTTGGCTGGAAGAAGGTGAGGGAACAGCACTTTGTCCTTGCTGTACCATTGACTCAGTTATCGGATCAGCGTCTGGCTTCCCGGTGAATGACTCCAGATTTCTGAAAGCCATGCATAGGCTTTGGTTTGAGAACGATCCCGGGTGAGCGAAAAAAATCTTATCTGGCCAAATAAGTATAATTATCCGAACCTAGCCCACGGCTTTCAACCGGCAGTCTCGGTACATCCCCAGCTCTCCGCGCGACCCAAAATCCCGCCCACATCATCTGCGTTAATCTGCGTCATCTGCGGATAAATCTTCTCTCTAAACCGGCTGGAACCCGGAAACAGCCTTCACTGGCCCAATCAGCCGCCGCAGCATCTCCACCGTCCGCGACGAATTCCAGTTCGCGATCCCCAAAGCCCGTCCCACCGCCAGCCCCGCGGGATTCACCAGCAGCGTCACCGGCACCCCGTCCGAATTCAACGCATCCAGCGCGCTCCCACTCGGGTCCACCAAAATCGGCAAACCGGTAATCTGATGCGCCGCATAAAACGCCCGCACCACCGCAAGCCCCTCCGCATCAATCGAAATCGGCAGCACCAGAATTTTTTCCGCGGCCAGCGCCGGCGCCACCGCCACCAGCGTCGGCAATTCCGCCACGCACGGCCCGCACCATGTCGCCCATACATTCACCACCAGCCCCGCCCCGCGATAATCCGCCAGCGACAGCTTGCGCCCCCCCGCATCGGCAAACCGCATCACCGGCGCCGGCACCGGCGTACCCGTCTGCACCACGTCCGCCGCATCCGGCATATCCCCCACGTCCTCCGCCTGCCCAAACGCCGCATTTACGCCGGCCCCGCCCGCCGCTAAGCCAGCAACGCCGGCCAGCAGCGACCGCCGGCTCAATTCGGGACGAAAAACTTTGAACGACAACACCCACTCTCCAACAAGCGCCCTGCAATGGGGCGGCCGCTTCGCCGCCGGCCCGGACGCCGTCATGCAGTCCATAAATGCCTCAATCGCCTTCGACCGCAAGCTCTGGCGCCAGGACATCGCCGCCTCCCGCGCCCACGCCGCCATGCTCGCCGCCACAAGCATACTCAACCCCGAAGATGTCCAAAAAATTGACGCCGGCCTCGCCGAAATCGCCGCCGAAATCGAAGCCGGCACGTTCCAGTTTCAAGACGCCCTGGAAGACATCCACACCAACATCGAAGTCCGCCTCACCGAACTCATCGGCGAGCCGGCCCGCAAACTCCACACCGCCCGCAGCCGCAACGACCAGGTCGCCACCGATTTCCGCCTGTTCATCCGCGACGCCATCGACGCCATCACCCTCCAGATCAAGGACCTCATGCAGGCCCTCGCCACCCGTGGCCAAGAACACGCCGCCACCATCATGCCCGGCTTCACCCACCTGCAGACCGCCCAGCCCGTCACCTTCGGCCACCACCTCCTCGCCTATGTCGAAATGCTCGCCCGCGACCGCGGCCGCCTGGCGGACGCCCGCGCCCGCCTCAACGAATCCCCCCTCGGCGCCGCCGCGCTCGCCGGCACTTCCTTCCCCATCGACCGTCACCTCACCGCCAAAATTCTGGGTTTCGACCGCCCCACCGCCAACTCCCTCGACTCCGTCAGCGACCGGGACTTCGCCCTCGAATTCCTCGCCGCCTTGTCCATACTCGCCATGCACCTGTCCCGCCTGGCGGAGGAAATCATCATCTGGTGCTCCGCCCCCTTCAGCTTCATCACGCTATCGGACGCCTACACCACCGGCAGCTCCATCATGCCGCAAAAACGCAACCCCGACGCGGCGGAACTGGCGCGGGGAAAGACCGGCCGCATTTTCGGCGCCCTCATCACCCTCCTCACTGTCATGAAGGGCCTGCCCATGGCCTACGCCAAGGACATGCAGGAGGATAAAGAGCCCGTCTTCGACGCCATCGACGCGATCGCCTTGTGCCTTGCCGCCAGTGCTGGAATGGTGCGCGACATGACCGTCAACGAAACCCAAATGCGCGCCCTCGCCGCCAGCGGCTTTTCCACCGCGACTGACCTGGCCGACTGGCTGGTCAGAATCCTGAAAATGCCGTTTCGGGACGCCCATCACGTCACCGGCCGCCTCGTCGCCCTTGCCGAGGCGCAAAACCGCGACCTCGCCGCCCTCACCCTCGCCGACATGCAATCGGTCGAGCCCCGCATTACGGCGCAAATCTTCGACGTCCTGACCGTGGACGCCTCCGTCACCTCACGCACCTCCTACGGCGGCACCGCCCCTGGCAACGTCGCCGCCGCCGCAACAAAATGGCTGGAGATTTTGGCAACCCCATGAAATTCATTGTCCTGACCCTGTTCATCGCCCTCTCCCTCACCGCCTGCGGCCGCCGCGGCGCGCCCTTGCCGCCCGGCCCCGCCAGCGCCGTCACCTACCCCCATGTCTATCCCGCAGACTAATTTTTTGGTGGACGCCGAACCCAGCCTCGCGGACCTCCTGGCCGCCCGGCCAGCCCTGAACATGCACGCCCAGGACGGCCTTTGCTTCGAAAACATCCCCCTCAACGCCATCGCCGACGCCCATGGCACGCCCGTTTGGGTTTACGGCGCCGCCACGTTTCGCGCCCGCTACGCCGCCCTGAAAACCGCCTTCACCGAAGCCGGCCTCGCGCCAAAAATCCACTACGCCGTCAAAGCCAACGACCACCTGGCCATCCTCTCGCTCCTGCGCCAGCAGGGGGCCGGCGCCGACGTCGTCAGCCAGGGCGAATTCTTGCGCGCGCTCAAAGCCGGCATCGACCCGAAAGACGTCGTCTTCTCCGGCGTCGGGAAAACCGGCACAGAACTCCGCGCCGCCCTTGCGGCAGGCATCGGCCAAATCAACGTCGAAAGTCCCGCCGAGCTTGCCCTGCTCTCCGCCATCGCCGCCGGCATGGACAAAACCGCCGGCATCGTGCTGCGCATGAACCCGGATGTGGACGCCGGCACCCACGCCAAAATCACCACCGGCCGCGCCGACAACAAATTCGGCATCGCGGCCCACGAAATCCCCGCCCTCTACGTCCACGCCGCCACGCTGCCCGGCGTCAACCCGGTCGGCCTGGCACTCCACATCGGCAGCCAAATTCTCACACCCGCCCCGTTTGCCGCCGCATACGCCAAGGCCGCCGCCCTCATCGCCCAGCTCCGCGCCGCCGGCCAAACCGTCACCACGCTGGACCTCGGCGGCGGCCTCGGCATCGGCTACCGCGACGAGCCCGGCATCTCTCTGCCCGCCTTCGCCCACATGATCCGCCGGGAAACCGCCGATCTCGGCGTCACCCTCATCCTCGAACCCGGCCGCTACCTCGCCGCCCCCGCCGGCCTGCTCCTCACCTCCGTGATCCTGGAAAAAACCGGCGGCGCCAAACGTTTTTGCGTCCTCGACGCCGCGATGAACGACCTCATCCGCCCCGCGATGTACGACTCTTACCACGCCATTCTCCCCGTCAGCCCCGTCGATTTCCAAAACCCCGCCACGCAAGCCGACATCGTCGGCCCGGTCTGCGAAACCGGCGACACCTTTGCCACCAACCGCGCGCTCCCGCCGCTCAAACCCGGCGCCCGCCTCGCCATTCTGGACTGCGGCGCCTACGGCGCGGTCATGTCCAGCACCTACAACGCCCGCCCCCGCGCCGCCGCCGTGCTCATCGACGGCATGCCCAAGCTCATCACTCCCCGCCAGACGATCGAGGACCTTTGGAGTTCGGAACGAATTCCAGGTTAGGGAGAAGAAAGAAGCGCTTTTTGAAAAAAGCGCGCAAAAACTTTTGCGTGGGGGCTTGTCCCCTCCGGTGTCTCTTTAATTGCCCCCGCCGGGGGCAATTAAAGAGACACCGGAGGGGACAAGCCCCCACGCAAAAGTTTTTTTGGTTACTTTTTTTTCAAAAAAAGTAACTTCTTCCCTAACTTGTAACTTTCTGCCCCAATGAAACCCAATCATGCTTTAACCCACTCCATGCCCCCTGATTCCATCGCCGCCCTCCGCCAGCGCGCCAAAACCCTCCTCTGGCTGGAAATTCTTGTCCACGCCACTGCCCCCGCCGCCTTTTGCATTCTGGCCTATTTCGCCGCCGCCCTGTTCGGCCTCGCCACCCCGTGGCTGTTCACAGCACTCCTCCTCCTCGCCGCCGCCGCCCTCGCCTACGGTGCCGCAAAACTCCGCGCCCCGACGGCGCAAAAAATCGACGGCCGCATCGAATCCGCCTCCGGCCTGAAACACCGGCCCTTCGCCGCGCTGGACGACGAACCGGCCGACCCAAACCCCATTGCCATGGCGCTGTGGCGCGCCCACCAGCAGCGCAGCCTCGCCGCCCTGCAGGGTGCGCGCATCGGCCTGCCCGCCCCCGCCGCCGCGACGCGGGATCCGTTTTCGCTGCGCGCCCTGCTCAGCCTTCTCGTCCTCTGCGGCCTTGTCATTGCCGGCCCCGGAAACATCCCCGCGCGTCTCTCCGGCGCGGTCTGGCTGCCCAGTTGGCCCTTTGCCGGCCCCAGCGTCACTGCCTGGCTCACCCCGCCCGCCTTCACCGGCCAGCCGCCGCAAATCCTGGCCCCCGGCCAAACCGTCACGGCCCTCGCCGGCGCCAGCCTCACCATCATCACCAACGGCCCCGCCAGCGCGCCGCCCATCCTTCTGGCCGGCATAAAAATCCCGGACAATCCCCTCAGCCCCACCAGCCATCGCGCCGACGCCACCGTGCAAACCTCGGGCGCCCTGCTCGTCGGACCCTGGTGGCACCGCCTGGCCGCCTGGCGGATCACCATCGTCCCCCCCGCCGCCCCCACGCTCACCCTCAAATCCCTCATCCTCACCAACGGCAATCTGCTCCGAGTCGCTTGGACCGTCACCGACCCCTACGGCCTCAAAACCCTCACCGCCGCTATCACCCCATCGGGCCACCCCGCCGCTCTCCCGCAAACCTTCAGTCTCCCCTCGGCCACCGCCACGGCCGCCACCATCGACCTCACCACCGCCCCGATTTTTCTTGTCCCCGAAACCCTGCGCCTCACCGCCACCAACGCCGCCGGCATCACCGCCACCGCCGCCTGGCCACAAAATTTCACCGCAACCGGTCTCGCCCTCACGGACCCCACCGCCTTCGCCCTGAATTTCCACCGCCGCCAGCTCGCCCTCGCGCCCCCGGAATTCCAGCCTGAAGCCGCCGCCATGCTCGCCCTCGCCGCCGCCCCCAAAAGCCGCATCACCGCCGCGGCAGACGTCAAACTCGCCGCCCTCGCCACCGCCCTGTCCATCCAGGTCCTCTCAACCCCGGACGCCGTCTCCCACCTGCTCCCCCTGATCCAGGAAATCGACGCCGGCCCCGACTACGAACCCCAGCAAAACCTGCTCGCCGCCAACCAGGCGCTCACCGCCGCCCTGCAGCGCGCGCTTGCCGGCCAAAAACTCGATTCCGGCGCGCTGCAAAAACTCATCCAGGCCATGCAGCAGGCCCTCGCCCAGCATCTCGGCGCCCTGCAGCCCGCCCCGCAAGCCGGCCAGCCCCCGCCGCCGGCCATGGACACCTCCGCGCTGACCCGCATGGCCCAAAAAATCGCCGCCGACGAAGCCGCCGGCCGCACCCAGCAAGCCGCGCAGGAGCTGCGGCAGCTCCAGAAAATCCTCAGCCAGCTGGCCCACGCCAAACCCATGACCGCCGCCCAGATGGCGCAAGCCCAGGCCGCCGCCCAGGCCGCCAGCGCGCTCAGCCAGATCACCCAAGGCGAAGCCAACCTCCTGAACCAGACGTCTCAAGGTGCCGGCACCCAAGCCGCCCAATCCGCCCTGCAGCAGCAGCTTGCCGCCGCAGCCGCCGCCCTGGCCGGCGCCAATCTCCACCTCCCCGGCCTCGGCGACGCCGGCGCGGCCATGCAGGGCGCCAACACCGCCCTCTCCCAGCAGGACACCAGGAACGCCGAATCCAACGAAAACGCCGCCATCGCCGGGCTGCAAAAGGCGCAAGCCGCGCTGGCCGCCGCCCAATCCGGTAATTTCGGCGTCGGCCAACCGCAACCCGGCGGCGACAGCGGTTCCGGCCAGGACAGCGTCAACGGCGGCCCGGACGATGACTCCACCCCGCTCGATCTCTCCACCGCCCCCAACCCCGCCCGCGCCATCGAGCAGCAGATCATCCAACAGGATTCCGCGCCCAACCTGCCGCCGCCCACCCACAGCTACTATCACAGCCTGCTGCAGAGCGGCGGCGCCGGCCAATAGCCCCGCCATCTTGCATCCCGTCCCCGCCCGCGCGAAGAGGCGCTCGTGAAACAGGACATGCCCCCGCCCGCCTCCCTCTCCGCCCAGCGGATGGAGCGCTTCGACGACGAGGCCGATGTTCACGCTTTGGCGGAAGCCGCCACCGCCGCGATCCTGGACGGCGGCGGCTTCGGCTGGGTCAAACCCCCCAAGGCCGGAATCCTCGAACAGTATTTTCGGGGCGTCCTGCTGGTCCCTGAACGCGAGCTCATCGTCGGCCGCATGGACGGCATCATCTACGGCGCCGCGCAACTGCTCCGCCCCTCCCGCAACAACGAGGCCCAGGCCTTCGCCGCCACCATCATGCACAACTTCGTCGCCCCCTACGCCCGCGGCCACGGCCTCGCCTCCCTGATCGTCGCCAAATGCGAGGAACGCGCCCGCGCGCTGGGCTTTCACGTCCTCAACCTCGACGTCCGCGAAACCCAGACCGCCGCCATCGCGCTCTACGAATCCGCCGGTTTTACCAGGTGGGGCACTCACCCAGCCTACGCCCGGGTGAAGGGCACCGTCATCAAAGGCCATTTCTACACCAAACTGCTGACGAAATGAGTCTGACCCTCTATCCCGCCATCGACCTCAAAGACGGCGCCTGCGTCCGCCTGAAACGCGGAGAGATGGACCAGGCCACCGTGTACGCCGAGGACCCCGCCGCCCAGGCCCTGGCCTGGCAAACCGCCGGTTTTCCCTGGCTCCACGTCGTCGATCTCAACGGCGCCTTCGCCGGCCGCCCCGTCAACGCCCCGGCGGTCCGCGCCATTCTCGCGGCGGTCAAAATCCCCGTGCAGCTCGGCGGCGGTATCCGCGACCTCGCCGGCATCGAAACCTGGCTCGAGGCCGGGGTGACAAGAATCATCCTCGGCAGCGCCGCCGCCAAGAATCCCGCTCTGGTCCGCGAAGCCGCCCAAAAATTCCCAGGCCGCATCGTCGTCGGCATCGACGCCCGCGCCGGCCTCGTCGCCACCGAAGGCTGGGCCGAAATGTCTGACCTGCCCGCCATCGAACTCGCCCGCCGCCTCGAAGACGCCGGCATCGCCGCCATCATCTACACGGACATTTCCAGAGACGGTATGTTAACCGGCCTGAACCTCGAAGAAACCGCCGCCCTCGCCGCGCACACGTCGCTGCCCGTGATCGCCTCCGGCGGCCTCGCCGACCTCTCCGACATCCACGCCCTGAAAACTAAATCGCTAACAAGTGAAAACTTATCCGGCGCCATCCTCGGCCGCGCCCTGTACGACGGCCGCATCGACCCCGCCGCCGCGCTCGCCGCATGCTAAAACTCCGCATCATCCCGTGCCTGGACGTCAAAGACGGCCGGGTGGTGAAGGGCGTCAACTTCGTCTCCCTGCGCGACGCCGGCGACCCCGTCGAACAAGCCGCCATCTATGATGCCGCCGGCGCCGACGAACTCACCTTCCTCGACATCACCGCCAGCAGCGACAACCGCGACACGATCCTGGACGTCGTCTCCCGCACCGCCGAAAAAATTTTTCTCCCCCTCACCGTCGGCGGAGGCATCCGCTCCACCGCGGACATCCGCCGCCTGCTGCTCGCCGGCGCCGACAAATGCTCCATCAACTCCGCCGCCATCACCCGTCCGGAACTCGTTTCAGAAGCTGCGCAAAAATTCGGCAGCCAATGCGTCGTCGTCGCCATCGACGCCCGCCAATCCGCCCCCGGCAAATGGCAAGTTTTTTCGCATGGCGGCCGCCAGAACACCGGCCTTGACGTCCTCGACTGGGCGCGCCGCGTCGAGTCCCTCGGCGCCGGCGAACTTCTCATCACCTCCATGGACCGCGACGGCACCGGCACCGGCTTCGATCTTGAACTTTTAAAGACAATTTGCGCCGCGGTCCGCCTGCCCATCGTCGCCTCCGGCGGCGTCGGCACGCTCGAGCATTTCATCGAGGGTGCCCGCGCTGGCGCCACCGGCCTGCTCGCCGCCAGCGTCTTCCATTTCGGCATTTTTACAATCGCCGAGGTCAAACAAGCCCTGAATCATGCGCACTTGCCTGTGCGTCTTCCGCGCGCGAAACTCCTTCCTTAAGGAGGTCCGCGTTTCTCGATGCCGAAAAAATCCGCCAAGCCAGCCATCGCCGCGCTCTCCCGCGTCGCCGTCCCGCCGCCCCCGCCGGACGCGCCGGATGCCCGCGTGCTCGACCGGCTATGGGGCACCGTGCTGTCGCGCAAAAACGCCGACCCCGCCATCAGCCATTCCGCCCGCCTGCTCTCCCGCGGCACCGCCAAAATCGCGCAGAAATTTGGCGAGGAAGCGGTGGAGTGCCTGATCGAGGCCGTCGGCGGCCACCGGACCGCGCTGATCGGCGAAAGTGCCGACGTGCTCTACCATCTTCTGGTTTTATGGGTGGACGCCGGCCTGCGCCCC
>Ga0116231_10006612_pt1 | contig 21959 bp, 13 predicted proteins | sample S1TSphgellanicum_2_FD_89695 | JGI IMG/M metagenome (GOLD analysis project Ga0116231, IMG submission 89695) | Host-associated microbial communities from peat moss isolated from Minnesota, USA - S1T2_Fd - Sphagnum magellanicum MG | ecosystem: Host-associated > Plants > Peat moss > Unclassified...
AACATTGGTTTGGATGAATGACAATTTGGCATAAAGTCCTAGAACGTGTAGTGTGTGAGCTTGAAAAAATATATCTATCAGTTTTAATCATAAATAATGCATAAGAGGTAGGTTACTTAATTTCAACTACAAACACAATCTAACATCTAAAATTGCACTAGCATTCTTTCCTTCAGCAGTAGCATTTGTGCTTGCAAGCATAATCACCTTGTAAAACCAGGAATAGAGGGACGGAAAGTCACCCCACAATAAGGCGTTGGGTTAGTTATTATTTTCAACAAAAAAACTAGTAACCATAGTTTTAGAAACTCTATTGCGTAATTAGGGGTGAGAAATCCCTAAAGGGTTGGGGGTAGATATAGACACCAAAATTCGTAGTGTTTAGCACAACATTGATCTTATTCTAATATTTAGTGAATAATAAGGATGTTTTAAATTCATGAAGCAATTGAAGCGGTGTTAATGAAAGGTCTAATAGAAGTAGAACAATCTTCAAGCCGTATGAACATAAAATTAATTCGAGACGATTTAACGATTAAATAAATAATGTGATAGTGTGCCAATGGTAACATGAGTTTCATAATGATTAAAACATTTATTTAAAATAGGGATAAGTTGAGCGAGGAGCTACAAATACATGTTAAATCTTAAGCTATGCCATAGTGATAGTTCATAACTGTAGGAAATTTAGGATGTGTCAAATGGTGCGAACTAAGTAGTCTGCCTTACTATTAAGAAACAATTTATGAATCGGACTGCGCAACCAAGGATAGTGTCTAACGTCAGGAACTAAAAACCATGCGAAGATAGAAATATCTTTAGTTTCGTAACAACCTTCACAAATGGTTTCAAGCTTGTCACTAGAAGCAAGGTCGATTTGCAACAAGATCACTAGGATGTGAGAGTTCGGAGAAATACGATAGTACTAAGCTCAAAAGGGTTCAAGTTCAAAACGAACGCGCACCTCTCGAAGTTCGAATTCTTCATCACGAGGATGTTACGTTAAAGTCAGATCTAGAAATGACTTCGGAGGTAGTTCTTCATTTGTTTGGGCAACTTAAGGCCCATAAGATGTGACCATGTGCGACGCCATAATTTCAAGGAGAGGAAAAAAATCAGATCTTCAATCAAAATCAAATCCACAATGAAGGTGTGAAGGACTTGTTACATTGAAATGTGTAGTTGTAATTTATAGATTGAAGAAAAGGAAGGAAAAACGTGAGTAACAGCCTAAAACCATGGTAAAGTAAAACCCTAAAGTCAAAGGAAAAAATTAAAGGTTTAAGTAAAATTTGTTGAGGGGAAAGTGGGAAGAGGTGAAAAGATGTTTTTCCTTCACCTTCCAATGGCCACCAAACAATGGCACCTTCCATTGGCCACCAAGCTTGGAACGTTCCACTGGCCACCAAGTTTTGGATCTACCTTCACCTCCCTTCTCCTTCTCTTTAAAAAGTGGACTTAGATGATTGGGGGCTCTCTTTTTCCCCGGACATAATTTTCAATTCAGTCTTGAATATTTGTTCCCATAAGCTTCTTGAAGAAGAAAAGAATAATTAATCTTCGTAGATGGGAAAAGGAAGGAAAGTAGAATGAAAATCTTATAATAGTTTTGAAGGAATGGAAGTGGGTAGTGATAGTGTTGGGAGGTTGGAACTTTAGAGGAATTTCACAAACCCTTTCGGGTTTGGTAACATAACTTATTATTGGTTTAACTATAGAGCTTAGGATTTGGTAGCAAGTTGTGCCTTGTAGTTAACTTTTTCATGAACTAAAGCGAGCCGAATTTAAATAAGGTATGTGTTAGAAATGATGTTTCAAGTGGCTGATGGTCTGCAGCCAAGTTGAATTTATCACCTTCGGAAAACCCTCTCGGGCTTCGTAGCATAACTTCTTACTAGTTTGATTGCAGAGCTTAAGATTTGGTATCAAGTTGCACCTTGTAATTAACTTTCTAATGAGCTAAAGCGAGCCGGATTTGAATAAGGTATGTGTTAAAAATGATGTTTCAAATGACTTGTGGTCTATAACCAAGTTGAATTTACCACCTTCGTAAAACCCTTTTGGGTTTCGTAGCATAACTTCTTGCTAGTTTAACTGCAAAGCTTAAGATTTGGTAGCAAGGTGCACCTTGTAGTTAACTTTTTAATGAGCTAAGGCAAGCCAAATTTGAATAACCTATGTGTTAGAAACAATATTTCAAGTGACTAATGGTCTGTAGTTAAGTTGAACATGGTGTTGAATCTTTAAATGTTGGTTTAAATGATTGACAATTTGACATAAAGTTTTAGGATGTGCAATGTTTGAACTTGGAAAATATATCTATCAGTTCTAATCATAAATGATGCATAGGAGGCAAATTACTTAGTTTCAGTTACAAACGCAATTTAACATCTAAAAATACACTTGCATTTTTCTTTCACTAATAGCATTTGCGTTTTCAAGTATAACCACCGTGTAAAATCGAGAATAAAAGGACGAAAAGTCGTTCCATAGTACCCATCATTTTCGCACGGAACATAAATTTAAGGTTTTGGGTTTATGGGTTTGCAATTTTATGCAACATATATATTTTGTGCTTTAAAATTATAAACCAATTTCATGCAATGGGTATTGGGTTTAAGGATTTTGGTTTTGGTGCACTTAATTTGGTGTAATACGCATGATGCATTTTAATTATTTGAAACCCCCAATGTAATACCCATGTGACAAACAAACATATATGTTAACATTCTATAATGGAAAATTTGTGACTTATGTTATTAATATGTATTTTGTTATATTATTTCAAGTGCATTATAATATTTATTTTGTTGTAATTGAATTTTTTTTTTTTGTAACATTCATTTACCTAGTAGCCAAAAATAATAATCATTCAAAAAAAAAAACAAGGTTAATAATGAATGGTAATGTTATTTGTGTACTGAGGGTTCATACAAATAAAGAATTGTTTTGCGTTTTCATGTTAAAGACATCGAAAAATTTGGCTCCCTAAACTTAAAAAAGGGGAAATCATCCACCAATGTGAATAGCTCACACAATAGACATGAACATGTCAAAATGAACCAACAAATTCGAAACACCATGCATTTTCGATCAAAAAAAATGTGTTGAAAATACAAAATGAATAGAAAATTAAACATTGTTGGATGGGATGTGGGGAAGGTTCCACATAATTTTTTTGTGAATTTAAAAACAATAATAACGATAATGACCTTGTTCAAAGTTCTAAATTTTCGCAACATACATAAGGTTGAATGGACATAAAGATCCAAGCACCCGTAATTTGTTAAAAAGAAAAAGAAATGTTGTCAAAATTCGAAAAATATTATATAAACCAAATGATTCATTTTTTATGAATAGTTAAGTTTTTAATATAATGATTTCTTAATTAATTTTTTATTTCATAATTTTGATTTTTTTGACATGTTCATTGTAAAACTAAGAGGTGAGATGGAAAATGGAATTGCAAGAAAACATATAACAAAGCGTTTATTCAAATCAAAAAGAAAGAATGTGATATGATCGTGTACAGACACTATAAAAGGTCATTGGAGGATATACAACAATTTAAAGGTGGGTGCCAAATGTTAATTTGAAGAAAGTGAGGAAGATGAAAATTTTGAAAATTATAAAAATGGTGAAAAAGGTCAAGAAAGTGAAGAAGATGATGATGACGAGAAAGAGGTGGTGAAAGAATCAATTGAAGGTTAACAAACTAATCAAGGAAAATGATAAAGAAAAAACATTAAGGAGAAGGAAGGTGGTGGGAGAAAGTTGCAAAGGTCATTAAGAAAAAAATGAATTATAAAAAATGTAATTTGCCCGACATGCATCCATGTATTTATGTCATGCATTTGTGTTGAAATGAATGTTCATATATGTGATCATTCATTAAAAGAATTCATATCGTATGCAACCACTTTTTAAACAATTAGTGGTCCTCAACAATTAAACAAACAAGTATGAACCATATTTGTAACTATTTGATTTATGTGTAATATGTGTAATTGAAATTTTGCAATTCTTAAAAAGATGAATGTCTTATTAGAAAGATTAGTGTCTTATGTAACCACCTACTAAACAAATTGTAATATTATTTAAGATATGATGTGAAAAATTAATGTCCATCACCTTACATTTAACATGTGTAATTTTGTCACATAGTGTAAATATGTAATCAAAATAACATAATTGTAATCATAATCCAGTTGTATATTATGAATCATATTGAAAATGTAAATAATAATTGACATCATACATCATAAATTTTAATATTATACTTTAATAAATATTTTCATAGGTTATTTTGTAATGGCAATAATCATGTATGCATTACATAAAAACACATGTTTACATGAAGTTCAAATGGAATCATTTTTTAAGGATTTATAAAAAAATTATATTTTAATTTGTTACTTTTACAAATGGCATGCATACATGTATAAAATTTTAATCAATAATAATTTATTTTAATTTTAAAATTAAATCATGTGATATCTATGTGTATGTTATAATTAAAAGTTCTATAATGATTTTTTTGAAATAAATATTTTGAATTGATGTAATATATTTACAACTTTAAAATTTTAAATTATGATTTTTATAGAATTATGAAATTAAAAATATGGATTAAATTTAATTCAAAATCTGGATTTTAATGAAAATTCTAATTTATGGCCCAAAACATATATATTAAATCAATTTAACATAATTATGAAAAGTCATTCAAATGCCTAAACCAAATAAAAGAGTTAAAATATTAAATGATAAATTTAATTAAAATATTAAAAATATATCTAATTTATAACTTAAATCAGAATTTTAAAACATTAAATTTGAGTTTTGAATTAGGAATATATATTTAAATAAATTTTAATTATGTAATTAAAATTTGAAATTAATTTCATTATAAACTTAAATAATTAAATAATGATATGATAATGCATAAGATTTGAAACATACATGTTTATATTTATGCAATGATATAACATATCACAAATTGAAATTTTGGTTAGATGGTTAAGAAGTTGGTTTGTGGCTATGGAGATGAAAGGTTCAATACCTTTTAATTACATTTTAAATTTGGTCCTAATTAACTATAACATGACTACATGTGTCCTGAATGACTACATATTTTTATTTTATGTGTAAATCCACATGGACATTACACATAGTTGTTTTGGACACAACATGACTCCATGTCTTATTGAGTTGTTTAAACAAGTTTTCTAGCGTGATTTTAATGACCATAGTCATTTAATCCATTGTCCTTGTAAATCCAATTATAAACATAGTTGGTTTTTTAAAAACTCATATTAATGATTGGTACAAAATTATTAAATGGTTGGAATACCACATGATTTTTATAATATGGTGAAAAAAGGTATTATACGATGAATAATATAGATCAACATGTTGTTACAATCATTGAACCCAACATAGTATTGCACAATTAACAATATTCTATAATGAATATTGTGCTTATGTTGAATCAACATGTTGCAATCATAGAAACTTGGAACATAAGTATTGCACATTTCCCACGTACCCCCATCATAATCATTACAAGTTATAACAAAGGCAATTGAATCACAACATAAGTATCACGTAATTAGTGTTTCACTATGCTTCATTGTTAAAGGTGTTTTCTGTCCTTTTTTCATTTCACATTTTCTCTTCAAATTTAATTTTTTATTCTGGTTTATTGAAATTATCAAGAGGTTGCTCCAAATCTGAATATTAAAACATAAGAAGCATTGTAGTATTTTTTTTATTCATCAATAACAACATTTCTCAAGTTTGCATTTTATAAACCGAAAAGGAAAAAACTTCACAAGAAAATCAAAATAAACATGATTCTGAATTCAAAAACTCTTCAAGAGTTACAAAAAATGAAAAGATGAAGATTTTTTTTAATCTCCAAATCATTTTAGTTATACCAACTCATAGTGTTGTTTGTAACTTAAATAGTCAGTGGGTAATATAACTTCAAAATCAAAATAACAAGTTATTGGTCACAAGTTCAAATTCACTTGTTATGTTAACCAACATGTTATTATAACAAATTGGTTACCAATTTTTATAATAGACTGGTTAACTTAAAACATGTTAATCAAAACTAAAATTACGCCATAGTAAGTTCAATGTTTGGTTGGGTATTTTGATTTGTACAAGGAATTTGACACACTCCAACCATCCACACCTCTACATCACAATACATAAAACCATTTAGTAGAATGTAGATTGGTCTATGTAATATGTATTATTATTATTATTTATGGACATGTTAAGGTTAAATACAACTTTATCATAAAATATAGATACACATGAAATATTGTATTTCAAAATCCATGATGAAAATCCTAAAATCTTGAACAAGTTAAAATAATGTTATGAAATGTAAATACATATGACATGGGTATTGCAATAATTAGGATGTTGGAATTGAAAATATTATTAACAAGTTAAGAGCCCCCATATTGCAATACCTATGTTACACTTTTTGGCCTACATATGTATGTTACATTCGTATTGCAATATTTATTTTAAACTTGTTACTTATGTCACAAGGATAAGGTTATGGAATTCAAATATACATGACATGCATATTACAATATGTTCAATGTTAGCCCTGGAATGTCAATACATATGTCATGTACTATATTTTGAATTACGTAATAATATACAACCCAAAATAAAATGTGAACTCGACACATTTACCCAACCTATTGTAATGAGCCCCAAAATAATTGTGAAACCCAATGCCCCCAAAATCTTCCATAGTAGTCATTAACAAATTCTCTTGTGTCCACCAAACAAAATACTCAATACTCTCTTCATATTCAATAGACTTGTACATGGTGGCCCTCAAAGCTCGGAAGATGTAATCCTTCAAATTTTCCATTTTTTGGCACTTTTGAAATGACATTTTTTTTCAGAGTTTTCAAAACATGCCATGCATACAAATACATGGGCACATTTTTGTCCCTCCACATGTGACTACGAAAAATAATTATCATCAATTAACAAAAGAATGATAATTCAACCTGATATGGAAAAACATAAACAACTATATAAAAGGAAAACATAACCACACCCACGACCATGTGAAATATGTTTGAATTTTATTTATTTTTTTAAAAACTGAAAACAAAATGGACAAGGTAGGTAAATTGTGCGTTGTACTTGATTGCATGATGCTTGTGAAGAATGTCATCTACAATGAAACATGAAGGCCTCTAAATGGGATTTTCTTTCAAGGCATGTTCTTTCAATGCTAATAACCATTGTATTAAATCCAATTTTGTTTGTTGACTTATGATTACCCATGCTTCTAGTAAACCTTGATGATGATGGTCAAACACCATCAAGGGTGAAAAGGTGGTACCTTTGCACATTGGTACCAAAAGTTGCATCCAATGGAAAGTGTTCCATTACACCCAAACTCCAAGAACCAAATAGTTTGCAATGGTGTTCATATGTCAATTGTGAATGGTACATCTTTCATTTTGTCTTCCTCTTGTAAGAAGAAAATATTGTCCAAATTTTGTAAAGCTCACATATGCACACTCATATTATCATCAATGTGGTGCTTCCAATTCCATTTCTTCATCTTATTTTCATAGTATCAGATGGTTTATTGAATTAAAAAAAAATTCCACAAGCTTTTTTTCCAAGAAGCTGTGCATGGTACCAAATTTTTTATGTTCCTCGTATATTTGCCTAGTGGTAAGGCCATTGTCAACTACTCTTGAATCCAAGCCTTCAACTCTATTGAAATGCGATTTGCATATTGGGATTTTCGTGATTGAGATTCAAGGTGAAGTGTTCCATGGGTTGGACTACCATCTTAATGAGTGTGCTCTTGATGATATCAAACAATGTCCACAACATTTGAATACTTGTACAAGTGTTTCACAAAAAACTTAACCATGCACCTTCACATTTTTGATTTGGGATACTTCAAATCACCATGGTAGTCCTTTAGTCCAAAGTTGCAATGATATTTTCATGCATACAAAGCACAATGTTATTGATTTCAATATGTTGTACCCACATAGATTCCCATTTCAAGTGCATTTATTTCCATGTGACTATTTACTGATGATGACCAATGTGACTATCAATTGTTGGCCTTTTCAAGTCTTGTGGTTGGTCATAATGCCATTGTATGAATTGACATGGTGCATCCTTATTGTTTTTTATTCTCTTAATGTACTCTCCCACATTAGCCCATGGTATGTAACTAGCCATGGCATCCATTACATTCCCAAAACCTTGGTGAGTTTTGGGTATCAAAACAAAAGTGGCCACATCTTGCACATGAACAATTTTTGGGCATACCATGGTGTATTATGATACATGTACCACTAGAAAAACACATGCGAGCTATTGTAGATAAAACAAATTGTGACCTTCTAAATATTCTTCTCATAAATTAAAACCATCAGAGTTTTATGTTGTAATTAAATTATCAATTGATGTACTTCAATACTTAATATGTGCATATATATGAGCATGGTAATACCAATGATGTAGGTCTAATTGCATTGAATGCAAATTATCAAATTTCTTGACAAGTACACATAGGTATTGTACACATAATTTTACTTGTGAGTAATGAAGATGTCCTACTATAATTATAAAACAATAGATATATTTGGTCACAAAATCCAAACAATAGCTACATATCAATATATACATGAAAATGTGTAATTAAATGTACAAGGACATGGAATACCAATGATGGAACCTCCAAACATTACAATACATGTGGTTGTGATTCATTGTGAATTACAAACCCTAAATATCAATAATATAACTATTACAAATGTTTGCACATTGTTAAACTAATGCCTTATTCCATGCCTAGGTAAAATATAAACAATAATGATTTTATAATTTTATATATTCATTACATTACCTATGATGTCATTGTGATAAACATTACACATTATTGAAACTTTATCAAAAGTATGTTATATCTATGATCATAGTATATCTTACATCAATATATATGTTAATATATATAATAATTGTGTCAATACTTGAAATAACACAATGTACAATGAAAATTAATTTTTTCTTCTAAATTCATTTTTCATTAAAAAAACAAAGCAACAACCAAGAATGTAGTGAAAGAGGGTTTAATGATACCTCAAATTGTCAAGTTTTCAAATGCATTACTTTGATATTACATTCCATCCTTTAAACCTTAAACCCTAGTCACCTCTTTGATAATAAATTCCAAACCCTACACCAATTATAAACTTCATCTTTCATGATAATTTCTAAACCCTAAGTCAAATGGCAACTATATGTTTGGTTTATTAAAGTGATTTAAAAAAAACTTCATGTGATGTTTTTGTTCAATGGGCCATTATTGGGTTTAGGGGAAAAAAAGGTCATCGGTTGCTAATGTTTAAGGAATAATTAGGGTATAAAAAGAATCCTTCAAAGGTGGAGGAGGAAAGGACCCACACCCCCCTTATTCAAACTAATGAAAAAAATAGTAATGGTGTTGTTGACTAGTCTTCACCAAACACACAACCCCGCACATCTAATGAAATACTAAACAATATATGGACCCATGGCCATGACCCACAACCCACAAGCCCACACATATTAATGAACTCACACATTTAATGAAATGTTAGACAATGGACCCACACACCCCACACATTTAATGAAATACTAGATAATGGACCTACACACCCCAATGGGGTTCTTATGGGATCATAACTATTGGATGAAGAAATCCAATAGTTTGGTTGTGGTGAATTGGGGTACTTCCCAATGTGGGGGTCAATTTTCCTTGGCTGATATAAACAACCTTTATGCCACGTTGACTATGAATTTATAATTTCAATCAAGTAATATGACATTTATTACTAAATTACTAAATGAATGGGACATCTATTCATGATATCTTTTATTGTGTGCATTTGTTTGTTCAAACATTGTTTCATGCCAATCCTTCAATGACCATATAATTGAACTTTTAAAACCATTTTCCACACATTGAAGCACCAATTTTGGGTGCAATGATTATTTCACCTTTATGAGGCAAATGTTTCAAATACCTGATTCTAAAACTCATAGATGTGAAGTGGCATGGTCACAAAGTGCTACCCCTTCTTGCTTGCATTCATTGATGATATTTTGCATTATAATATCTAAATGAACTAGAGCTCTCCATTGGCACATTTAAACTTGGATCTTCATTAAATCCTTCAACATCATTCGTAAGAATCTCTCTATCATTTGTAATGGTAATGCCACTAATGTTAATTGTTCCTTTTTTACTTTCAATAAGCTCATCATCATCATCATTGAGAGAGTCCCCATCATTTGAAATATGTCACAAGTTTCGAAACATGGGTACCAACCTTCAACGATCATATCCATACCATGTTCCATCATATTTGATGATAATAAACCCAAAAATACATCATCAAATATATGTGACAATAACCATGATTTGTTACTTGCACAAATTCATTCATAATGTTCACACACATGTGCAACATGCATATCAAGAAATTGGATATGTCATTTGGTATGTGACATTAACAAAAGTCAAGCAGAGGGTATGTGGTCCAAACGAATGTTGGGTGGGTATGAAAAAATGATTAAAAACTAGATAGGGTTTCAAGCCAGGTTTCAAGTTGAATCCCTCAGGGTATGATTCTGATTCATTCCTTATTGGAATTTCATTCACTAATTTTTCTTTAGATTGAGAATTGATCACTTGAAACCTTGTCTTTTAAAAGAAATAAAATAAATTGATACCTTATAAAAGTATTAAAAAGTTGCAAGGTAGGGTTTTAAAAATTGTCATTGCTTTATATTATCACATTCAGTGGTCACTTTAATGAAATTTTATAAAATGTTGAAACTCAATATTTAACGCACAAGGTTCGAGAATAATTATAATAGTTATATAAGTAAGAGCAATGAAAGAAAAAATATATATACAACAATGGAGGCATTCAAGAAAAGGGCTCCTTTCACCTTATCCCCTTTTTCGATGGTATTAACAAAGGAAGGAAATTTTATTAAATCTCAATATGAAATGGTGAAACTTAACTTTTAATGCACAAGGTTTTAGAGTAATTATAGTAGTTGTACAAATAGGAGTGTGGAAATATATGTAACAATAGTGGAATTGTTTAGGGAAAAAGGAAACAAATGCTCCTTTCATCCATTCTCCCCTCTTTTAGTGTATTAGCAAAATAAATTTTTTATTATTAAATCTCAATATAAAATGTTGAAACTTAATATTTAATGCACAAGGTCCAAGATTAATTATAATAATTGTACAAGTAAGAGCACTAAAAATATATGTAACAATAGTGGAAGCTCTTAGGAAGTAAAAATTGACTAAATCTCAATTTACCACAAAATTTGATGGTATTTTTAAAGTGCACGGCCTTAATGTTCATTTTTAAAAATTGCATTTGAATACCAATAGGTTTAAACGTGTGAGACTTGACATTTTTGAAACTTGGGCAAAAATATACATTTCAAAATTTTGAAACCCTACCCAAATCTCTTGAGAAATAATCTAAAAATGAATTAAAAAACCAGCGTGGGTCTTGTAAAAACTTCTAAAACCCAAACTAGAAGGTCTTTAAAAACTTAAAAACCACCCAACACTAGTCCAAACAATCCTATGCACCCATACACAATGAAAACCAAATTAGTGCAATGGTGGGGTATGTGAACATTATGAACATGAAAAGAATTCAAATAATTAATGAAAGATCATCAATCACAACGTTAAGAAAAATGTACATAAAATTGAATCTTCATTGTAATACCTTTAATTCTTGTGTGCCATCATTAATAATGAAACAAGAAGATTTCCAATTAGGTGAAAGCACATTACAGCCCCCAAAAATTGTAGTCACAAAAATAGAAATTCTGCATTTGGTTTTTTTGGGTACTATGGACATCATATCTTGGATTATTTTTGCTCATTTTAAGTATATCGCATTAACTTTGGACTTAAATTAGTTTATAAATTCTAAAAAATATTTACAAACTTGAACATATGAAATATATTTGTGTCAAAAAAATACACATCTTAAAATATGAAAAATTGCAAATATACTTCAAAACTAAGGTTATGAATGGAGTTTTGTAATGAATTTTTTGGTGGTGAGTGATATTGATGTACATCAAATAAATTTAAGACCATTTTAAAATGTATAATTTTTGGTTGAAAATTCATTCAAAAAATGTTTTTTTTTGCACTTATTAATCAATAAATGCATAATAAACTTTTTTTTTGGGGAAAAACCATTACCTTAAGATTTTATAGGTGGGCATTGTATTATTTTTCATTTTTCTTTGGTTTGGTAATATGTCATGAACCACAAACATGAGGCCTTATGGTTGTTGAAAGTATGTCCATTATATACTTTATGCACAATGATTTTATCCAATTCTCTTCATCTAACCATTAGATCAACTTTAAGTTTGATTCAAAATGAGTTTTGACTTCCAAAATGTTGTCATGCACATTCTACAGTTTTTTTTTTTTATGTTTAGGGTTTCCAAAAAATGTCATCAAGATTTCAATTTACTACAAACCTATTATACTTGTTATACATCACTTTTTTGGGTGAAAGTGGTGAAAAGTGGCTCACCCATAGTGTGCTTTCACCCAATTGGGCATACATGACAACATTTTTGTCTTCAAAGGTTTTGACCATTTGAACAAATCATTGCATTTTTGCTAATTCATAATGATCCATGTTAAAAAACACATCAAAATGTTATTTCAATGAATGTCAAACCCCATCAAAATGAATTAATGAAACTTCTAGTCATTGGTGCCAAATGTAGCATCCATTGAAATAACACAATTGTGGTCACATGAAAACATTGATTGACATTAAATTAACATTTGGATGCCAATTGTGAATGGCACTTGAATTTTGTTGACTTTGTTGGCTTTTTGAAAGAAAAAAAAATCTTCTAGATGTTGTCAAAAAGCCCATGATTGAACAAAAATGGAAAGGTTTCTATGTAAACACCAACTCCCTCTCTTACATTTTTAGTCCAAATAAACAATGTCTTGATGTCGAATGAAATCACCCTTGTCATGACCTCTTTGACATTCACATGTTTTCACCAAATTGTTTTATGTTTGTCATAAATTTGCTTAACTATGTAACCCAAACTCAATTGAATCTAAATGTGATCCCTTTAGGGCTTGTGACATCTGCGAGGTGTAAAAAGACATATTAGTAATAAATTCAGGTCATGTTTGCCATGTGAACCCATTCACTCACATATGACATTTATATGGTATAAATTTATTTTTGTTACATCAAGCCATGTGTAAAGTCTCTTGTTTGAGAATGAAACTAAGCAACATTGCTCGATATACCTAGTGCGGATGGGGTCATTGCAATGGTCATCTAGTCCATATTTACATTGATACTTAAGCAAACAAAAATTCAAACCAAAATGTATGATATTTTATGTACGAATTAAAAAATTAAAAAAAAAATCATCGATGCTTCCATGTATGCCCAAAGTGGTTCTTGATAATTAGATGTTTGACACCTTTTTTTAATGGCAAGTTCTTGTTTATGTTCCACTCCATGGGGGTGCTTATCTTTTTCCATTTGCCTTGTAATTTTTTGAAACATGAACATATGGAATAAAGGCAATTTCAATTGACATTTCATTTTGACCTTCGCATCATATGCCAATGGTTCACATTAAATTTGTGTTTAAAAATTGAAATTTAGTAGGATTTTGGACTTCAATTGATTAGGACTCTGGAATCCTTCGCATGTTTGAAGAATAATATGATATTTTAGCCAATATGATATATGCATGCACTAAAATCTTATTTACAACTTTCAAGTAAACTATGAACTTTAAAATGGGATTTAAAGTTTCATTAATGGGTATGGCCAAAAGTGTGAATGTGAAGTCATAATCCAATAAGCCAAAAAAGGCATTGGATTGTAAAGAAAAATAATCAAAATAGGATAAATATTTATGTTTTGATATTTAAAGCCATGGCAATCATTGATGCACCCCCAAACTCCTTGATAGACTCGAAGGTGAGTCTGAAGTGAAAATAGTGGAAGAACAAGGAATTGGGGCACGTTCCCTGGCTCACAACACTTTGGGGGTAGAAGGGCGTGCTAGAGCTTTGGGATGGGACTAGGAAGAATGATAAATAACTAGTCATTCACATGGATTTGCACAAAACCAAACAACAAGTTCGTTAGTGCATAGTTGGAGCACTCTTGGTGCTAGGACGAGCCACGAACAAATTTGGACTCACAAGACTCACCACGACCCACACTTGGGGGAAGCCACCACCTTCCCCCTTATAGTATACTATGTGTCTCTCCACGAGGCCCACATTCAAATGGCATTTTGACCTAGGACTCCCAAAGGGGAGTCTCGAAATTCCAAAGTTGGGTCTCCTTCAATTTTGGAGCCCCATAATTTTGTGTGAAAACCTTTAATTGAGATGAGGTTTAAAGCAAAGTTGTAGCCCTTATCGAGAGCTTTCTAACAGTATGTCGCACGCCACCATCATGCAAGGAAATCAGGTCAATTCTTGACTTTTAGTGGTTGGGAGTCAAATTGCCAATTTGACTCTTGGTTTTTCTTTTGACCATAACTTGTGTTTAAGATGTCCAAATGGGTCATGCGAGCCCATTTTAAACATTCAAGTTTCAATAACTTTTCAATGATATAAATAACTCTTCAATCCAGTGGGGTTTGCCCCCTGCAATCGCTCCTTGACAATTCGGGAGTCCATCGAGACTCCAACTTCCCAAGTCGAAGCTCACTTGGGAGTGTGAAGGTTCATTCTTTCACACTCTCTTGCACTCCCGGGAATATAAGATGTGCTTCTTGGGCCTCCCTCTTGTCCCGCACTCTTGCAAGCCTTTGCCTTGGTCGCGAGCCCAAGGCTACGGTTGCGAAATCATGGCAAGCTATTGGATTTTCATTCATATGAATGTTAAGGAATTCAACAAAAAATCCATTTGATGAAATTTTTTATTTAAGTTTTTGATGTAGGACCTCTCAAAGTGAACACCTATGGCGTCAAACATGAGTTAATTTTGCAAAGGATTATCAAAGGGACTCATATAATAAAACATGTTTGATGGGGGAAAAAAAAAGAATAAAAAATTATTAACCACATTGAAAAATGTTCATACTTTAAAATATGTGTAATTGTAAAACTTTAAAAATTCAAAGAATTTTTCCAAAATTGACCTAGAATTTTAGAACTTTGAAAATCCTTTACCACATATAAATCATGTATAATCTACACAATGTGTTAAAAAAGAGTTGGGGCTTACTATTAAAATAATAATAATAATAAATAAATAAATATATATATATATATATATAATGAATTTTTGGTTATGATTTGAAATTTTTATCATTTTTATAAGTAAAAGACTAAATTTATGAAGAATCATGACACTTTCAAAAATTCATATTTATTCAAAAATGATCAACAAAAAAAATGTTATGTATTGGACAACTATAATAATTTATTATAAATAAATTCAAAATAAATTGTTCCAAAATTAATTCTTATGAAAAAAAATTTGTTTATGAAAAAGGACATGTAGTCCTTTTCTAAAGTAATCATGTTGGCTCATTGTCTTTCATTTGTAACCATGAATTAAAAAATGTAATAACCACATGTCTATCTTAAATGCACATTATTTGTGGGTACCCTACATGTAATGTTCACATGATAATCTAAAATCCACATTACCTATGGGAACCCTAAATGTAACATCTACATTGTAATGGAAAATCCACATTATTTATGCACAAGGAAATACAATATTTGCATAATGGTTTAAAAACCATACTATCTATGGGATAGGCAAATGCAATATTCACATGCTAATTAAAAATTTGCATTATTTATGGGTGGGAAAAATGAAAGTTTGCATTATGACCTTAAATCCACATTATCTATGTGAGGTTGAAATGCAAAATGCATATGTGAAACATGGAGCATTTTTAGTGCAAATTAATGACCTTGTTAAATCCATCCAAAGAAAGTGAAATTGCTTGAATTACTAGGAACAAAACAACATCAAAATTAAGGAAAATGATCAAGAAAAAAATCCATATTATTGACGTTAAAGTATGTTTGTCATGTTCAAAGGAATCTTAATTTGGCTTGAAAACACAAACCTATATAAATTGACGCACATTTCATTAAACCTTTAAATTCAAAACCTTAAATAATTATTTAGCCTAGATGCTTTCAACCTTAATAATATAAACATATACAAATGGATAACAAAAAGAGTTTTATAAAAACTAATTATGCTTTGAATTTTAAAGCCAAATCAAATGAATAAAACTAATTCTGAGAAAAAAATTGACCCTAGGTTTTAAAGTTAATTAACCCAAATATATAAAAAAATTTAAACAATTATAGTGGTAGATGCTATAAAGACTAATAACTACACAAACATATACAAATGTTAAACAAAATAATATTTAAGGAATGAATTATGAATATAAATTCAAAGTTACTGAAATGAAATTAGAGGTGGTTCTATTACCTTTAGTGTAATCTCTCCAATTTGAGACCCATTTTTAATCACCTTCAAATAAACAAAAATGAATCGTGGTCTAGTTATGTGTATATGAAAATTTTCATTTAAGATTGATTTTAATTAGGATAAACAAATGTGCGAAAACTAAAAAAAATGTTGCTCCCCAACTTTAAATTTATTGAACCTATTTTTAATTATATTAAATACATCATTAAATAAAATAATTATTATTTAAATAAAACTAAGTACTTCATGCATTGAATGGTCCAAAATGGAAGTAGAGGTTTAAAATTGATGTTGAAAATTTTCATGTAATTGCAATACTTGCATTGAGGCTAATAGTTTATTATCATTTGGGGTTCAAATAAAATTAAAATAATTATTTATGGGTTATTTGCAATACTTGCATTTTATGTTACAATTTCAGTGATCGAAATCAACATGTAAATGCTAAATGGGTGAAAGCACGTTACGGTGGTACATTTTAAGAAAAAAATTGTACTTTTTTTGGGGTACATTTTGAATTATTTTGGGGGAATTTTTTTTTCATTTCATTTAACCTTTTGAAAAACAAATAAAATGGATTTTTGAAACAAAGATTCCAACACAATTTTTGTTACTTTTCAAATGATAATGTTTTTTCAACAAACTTTTATGTATTAACACATTTATGTTTGTTTGAATGAAAAATTTCATTTAAATGTTTTTCGTGAAATCATATGAATGAAATTCTTCATATAAAATTGAAATGGGACAATGAAATCATATGTAATATATGATTGAGTACCTCATGAAGTTTGGTAATTGTTTGAATGGTTTTTGAAATATATCTACACTTTGCAGTATATCATGATGATGATCATTTTTGCACTAATATAATTTTTAATCATTTAACATCAATTTCAAAGTGAATTTTTTTTCTACAATCTTATTTTTTGGATTTTGTAAGTTATTCCAAGTATCATTTGCAAGAAAACCTTTTAATATTAGCTTGTTAGAAGTTAAAAAACAAGTAGTTCCAAAAAAAATTTGTGACAACAATTTTTTATCACTATAATGTGCTTTCACCTGGATAGGTGCAACAATTGATGGGTGGGTGGTACGTAGATAGGTAAATAAGTAGGTGAATAGGTTAATACATAAGTTTTGCCAAGAAGTAGAGGTTTAATTAATAAATAATTAGGTTTTGTTAAAAAATTACAAGTTTAACCAAGAAGTAAAAAGTTTAATCGAAAAATAAAAAGGTTTTGCCAAGAAATAATGATTTAGGGGTCCAAGAAATAAATAGGTTTTGCTAAAAGGCACAAGTTTAATAAAGAAGCGATAGAGGTTTTGCTATGAGTTAGAGGTTTACTCAAAAAATATAATTGTTTTGCTTAGACATAAAAATTTAATTAATAAAAAATAAAGGTTTTGTTGAGAGGAAGAGAAATGAGATAAAGGTTTTGGTGTGAGATGTAAAGGTTTAACTACGAAAAAATAAAGGTTTTACTTAAAGGTAAAAGTTTAGCCAAGAAATAAAGAAGTTTTCCCAAAAATATTAAAGTTTTGTTGAGAGATAAAGGTTTAGAAAAAATAAAATTGTCAAAAGATAAATGTTTAGCAAGGAAGAAATAAAAGTTTTACTAAGAGGTAGAAGTTTAGTTAAGAAAAGATAGAAAATAAATATGTTAGGAGTTGATTGTTACTTGGTAGGTAGGGTCAAGATGTAGGTTAACATGGTAGGTGAATCAATAGGGTAGCTAGATGGAAGGGTAGTATGAAGGTTAAAGTTGAAAAAAAAGGTAAAAAATTTAAAAAAATCAATAGCCCAAAAAAAAGGTTGATTGTGATACAATGTTGGTTTAGAGAAAGTCAAAAGTTGGATGAAAAAATATAATCCATCCTATGGACAAAACAACCAATGGGTGCATTGGAAGGTGTTGGTTCACTTTGGCCTTCCATGAAGAAAGGTACATTTTGTTGGTTTCATAGTGTTTTGACATAAGGTGGAAAAATTATTGAATATATATTTTTAAATCATTGAAATTTCATTTAATTCAAAACTAAAAATTACAAGGGATTTGGGGGTGCTATTGGTATTGTTGGAAAACCCCAATGAGTAGGATTTAATTAAGGTCAAAACAATTGAAACCTAAGGTGTGAGAAATATTGAATTTTGAGTAATTTTTGTCATTGTAAATTCAATTAAATTACAAAAAATTATTTAAAAAATTAGTTGGATAACCAATTCACACTTGGGCCAATGACACAAATTACAATAATTAGTTTTGAGAATTCCATGCCAAAATGTAACATTTTACAATATTTCAAAATATTATGTATTTTCCATTACAAAATTTCGTTCTTTGGAAAGGTAAACTTTTTTGAAGATTTCACCACTTTTAGAAATGATAGAATTAGTCTTGAAGCTGCCAAGGTACTACATGAAGCACTACCATTATTTTTCTAATGTTGAGGTAGGAACTTTTTTGATTTTCAAAAAGTTCTTACCGAGTGGATACCCATTGAGTATCACAAATTATTTATATACAAAAAAATAGAACTTTACATGCTTTGGGGGAGGGCGTTATGAGGTCCAACACCAAAAAGTAGCAAATCCAGGCTAAATCTAATTTTATTTTTTTTGGTTGCCAAGAAACAACAACTCCACAAGGGGTGGCATGTGACCAATGTTGTCTTTTTTGCATAAACACTTACTTTGGTTTTTGGATGTGTGCCTCCAAAAAATTCAAGTTTGTAGGATGTGCTTTTTTGAATTTTTTGAATTTAAGGATGTGTTAAAAATATACATAGATGTGTTTGCAAAAAATTAGACATTTTATTCAAATACATAACAATTGATACACAATTACTTAAGATTTATCATGATTTAAAAAAAAGTTATTGTTTGTGTGAATAAATTATTTTTGTTTTGGAGTTGGATGGATTATAACTAGTTCAATAATTGATCAATGAACAAAAAATTGTTTTAGCATTCTGAGAAGATTTGAAACATCATAGCAATATTGAGTGATTTATTCAACATCCCTCCTACACTTCAAAACATTATATTGAACTTAACAAACAACATCTATAGTTATAACACACATCTTTAAGAAAAAATAAATTTAAAATACAAGGCAACAATGGAAATATCTTACACATAGACCATCGAGTATGCCCATGCTTCTTTGCACTTGAAAACCCATTTCTAATATTTTTTTATGGGACTATGAATGATGCCTCCCTCATTCCCTTTGTGTATTGTTGGGTACTAACCTAATCTTGGACACAACAACCTCCCAAAATTCTTATGACAAGTAGTATGGTAGTAGTCTAAGGCCCACTATCGACGAGGGTCCAGGGTCCAATTTCCTAGGAACCTATTTGGATTGATTTGAAGCAAATTGAATCCTTGAGTTGGACTATACCTTGGTTCCTAGCCTCATTCTTGGTTCTCCAAATTAGGAGCTCTCCTTTTAGCACTGTTTTTTGATCTGAACCAATTGATTTTCCCTCCAAAACAGGTGCCATGTAGGTTTAGCCTCAATTTGCCACTTTTTGGTCTTGGACCCTCGTCTAAATGCCTTGGGACCAATTTAAAGCTTTCAACCAATAAAATTACTTGACTTCATTGGTACCTGAACCTTGGACTCATGTCTAAAGTCACCCTATAAACCTACATGGATTTACACAAGTTAGAGTCCCCTGAAGTCACAATGGAATGTATGTTGTACCTTTTGTGATCTTATTAGTTCTATGGGCTTTAACTTATGTGCATCCAAGCTCATGTGCTTCTCATGATTTGGATAGTTCGAAGATAAACCCGAGTAAAAAAAACATGTCTTCTTCCAAATTTGGCGACAACTTGGTTTCAATAGACTATTTCATGATATGGTGCCAAATCGGCATTAAGACATACTATTATATTGATAGATATTGACTCTTGTTATTGACAAATGATAAAAATTGATCTGAGTCTTTGGACTTATCCTAATTTTTTTGTTGTTGTGTTTGTGAATGTGTCCAAATTTGAAATTATGGGTTTTGGAACATGTTCCATTTTTTTCATTGGTATTATTTTGGCCTTTAGGATGCAATACATTAAAAAAAACTATATATGAAATAATCCAATATTTGACATTCCCCAAGCACACCTTACAAGATTTAGTCACATTTGAGTTTGGACCATATATGAAAATTAAAGAAAAACATTTAAGATTTTTTTGGCTACATGTTGGAACTTGATGCAAAAAATTTGTGATTTAAAAAAAAAAAGGTGAACAAAACTTGGTGAATTAGGGCCATTTTTTTTCACACAAATCGTTTGTATGTGTAGAAATCATATTTATTAGGTCAAAAAATGCAAAAAGTTGCCTTCCCCCCAAAAAAAACTATAATTCCTTAACCCTTCGGAAACCGTCCGAGCATGGTTCCTTTTCAAGCTAAATTTACAAGGTTTGTGACCTTTTCCAAAATGGGTAAAAAATGTTTTATTGGCTTTATAGTGGTCAGATTTATAGCCAAAAAAAACGAATTGACTTTTAGATTTAAACCACAAGTATTTTCTACTGGGTTCTTAACATGTAGCCAAAAAAAGGTGAAGGATGCTTAAACCTTTTTTTTATTTTCATATCTTGTTTATAACCAATAAAATTTGGCTAAACTATCCTATCATCACCAGTTCCAAGTTCCACTACATCACAAAAAGGCAGAAAAGCAAAAACAAAAACTTTGCCATGTTTGCCTTATTTATAACCAAATTTGGCCATACCGTCTTATGGATGATCATCACCACTTTTCACTCAAGGTTTTTTCGGTTCAGAATTTCGCCAAAAATGAGAGAAAAAAAAAGTAAACAGGGAATACTCTGTCACAACATTCTTGTTTTTTTGGTGAAATAAATATTCACATTTTGAGGGGGAAAAAATTGTATTTCTTTTTTGCCACATTGAGATTCTGCTTTTAGTTTGGTAGTAGTTTCAAAACTTTAAAAAAAAAAGGAATTTACTGGCTATTCAACTTTAGACCAGGTTTTGTTTTTTCCTTCAATTCTGTTATGTATCTGAAGTGGTGATCATCCATAAGACAATTGAGCCAGATTTGGCTACCTATTATTATATATGGAAAAGAAAAACACACCAGAATCCTTATATATTCTTGGCTAGCTACTGGAACTTATCATAAAAAATCTAGTGATTTTGATTTTATTTTTCTTCAAAAACTGGCGAATTTGGGTCATTTTTTCCCTGAAAAGGCCTTTGTATAGTTCGAAATCATATTTTTAAGGAAGAAATTTGGCGAATCCCCCCCCCCCCCCCCAAAAAAAAAAAATTTTTTTTTATATATTTAAAAAAAAAAAAAAACTTTACAAATTTTAAAAAAACTATGCCATAT
>Ga0116231_10006613_pt1 | contig 21958 bp, 12 predicted proteins | sample S1TSphgellanicum_2_FD_89695 | JGI IMG/M metagenome (GOLD analysis project Ga0116231, IMG submission 89695) | Host-associated microbial communities from peat moss isolated from Minnesota, USA - S1T2_Fd - Sphagnum magellanicum MG | ecosystem: Host-associated > Plants > Peat moss > Unclassified...
GTTTTTTTATTTGTTTTAATTTCTTATATTTTTAAAATTGGCTTTCTCCCATGTTTTTTTTTTTTTTTTTTTTGCACAATGGGTCATTTTGATTGGCCCATCACCAAAAAAAACTAAGACTTGGAAGGCTCCCCAAATTAGCCGTTTAAACTTTCTATGTGAAGATCAAGTGTCTCCTCTTTGGCTTTGTGAGAAAGGGAAAACTTTGGGCTAAATTGGGAAATGTTAAATTTGGACCCAAAAACCTTTAGTTGGTTTATCAAGGTTATCTCTATATTAATATATGCATTTCTTTTGAATGTTTGTTTAGATGTGATTGTAACTTGATGTGTAACTTGATGTAATTACACAATTACTTAAGTAATTGTTTAAAGGGGTAAGTTGAATGGTAGGATTCCATAATTTGGTCATGGTGCATTGACTTTCACATATTAATTTATGTGGAAGCCATGTGCACCATGTGAATATGTTTCCTTGTGATTAATTGTGAAATCACATGGGGCACCATGTGAATATGTTTCCTTGTGATTAATTGTGAAATCACATGGGGCACCATGTGAATATGTTTCTTTGTGATTAATTGTGGAATCACATGGGGCACCATGTGATTTTGTTTTCTTTTGATTATTTTATGTGTAATCACATGGGGAACCATGTGGTGGATAGACTTTAGGAAGTTTCTTGACTAGTTTCCTTTTGGTTGGTATATAAATGAGTGTTGTGACCTTAAGAAACACCTTCATTTGTACAAAGTTATTGTATGAATACAAAGTTTACTAGAATTGAAGTTTTGGTTTTGAAAGGTTTTTGTTTTGAAAGGGGTTGGTGTTTATGTTTAGTTCATGATAGAAGAATGGGGAGACATATTGCTATGCATAGACAATAGAAAATTGAGAAGATATTTCTGTAATCAAAAACATAGATTTTCATAGTTATATAATAAACATACATAGTTTCGATCCTAAACTCATTTGTGTTGTACATGATCATTTTGCAACCCTCCCAAACCACAGGCACCCCTGCTTTCTATTTGGTACCATTGAGAAACCTTTGACAAGACAATGATTGTTTCACAATTTTCAAGCTAACATAGCAAAAGTTATTGAAATTATAATATTTTCATCTTTGTAAATTAATCAAAAAATAATTTATTGGTTTTTCATAAGATATGAAGTGAAGTGATTAAATAGTATTGAGATGGGTGACCTTAATATGTTTGGGCCAATATACATGGACCCAATATGTATGGTATGCTTTGTAAAAGGGGTAGTAGCTGAGGAAGAAAAAAGGAGCCAACCCTGTCTAGGAATAAATTATGAATGCAACCAATGAGTCAATTGAACATACACTGAAGAGAGTCCATCTTTTTTCCTTTTGGGGGGTGGGGCGGGGTGGTATGGGGAGGATGGAATTTTTTAATTCTTGTGTTCCCATCATGTTCTCAATCTATTTTCATATGTTCCCAATGATGTTAAATATAAGTTCCAGTAGGTAGTCAAGAATATCTTTTCTTACTTTTGTCTTTGGTATGTAGCCAAATTTGGCTAAATTTCTTTTTGGATGATCACCACTGTGGCTATGTCACACTGTCACAATCACCCGGGCTGGAGGCCACTTTGTGCAGGGTAAGGACTGCGTGTGGGGCCAATTTGGAAATGATGGCCTGGCAAGGGGCTGGAGTCGAGCATGGGACCTGAATTTTCAGAACTGCCCCCTTATGCGAAATGAAGAACCTTCAGATTAGGTGCCACCTTTAGTGAGGTTGACATATTAATGAGGGCAATGCAGCCTCCACAAAAAGCACTTGTAGAAATTTCATAGTGTTTTTGCAAGGGCTTTCTACAATGGATTTTTTCCTCCACAATAGGCACAATGTTTTGAAAAGCAAAATGTCAATGTTGGCTCCTACAAGACTTTCATTTGTTCCTGTGATACCTGGCGGGTACATATCATGAGAAAACAAATTCTGCCAGTTTTCCCTCTGCTAGGTAATGCTCTCAGAGCAGGGCATTCCCCAGAATGCCCCTCCTTGGGCGTTAGGGTTTAGGGTACTAAAATAATTCTACCAGTTCTTTGCCCACATGTGATAACCTGGTTGAATTCGTTCCCAGGTTAAATTGGCGAAATTAAAAATAAAATACTCAAAACTAAAATGATTCTGAATGTTTTCAATCACCAGAATTGAGGGGGGAGGGGAAATAAAGAGCAAAAATCGTCAGATTGCTATACTTGGTTTTCAATGTGTAACTAAAACATAGAAGGATGATTAAAGATTAGTACTTCAAATTTGGTTTATAGCCAGATTTGGCTAAATCTTTCTAACGACGATCGCCACTTTTTCTACATTTTCCTATGCAAGATAAGCCACTTTGGCTACAAACAAAAATTCCGAAAAACACATTGATACACCCTAGTTCTGGCTGTGCAACACTATTCATACAGTGAGTCAAACAACGAACCAGCAGCGGGCCTGCTTAAGAGAGTAAAGGTCGTTCAGTACGTGGCATTGAAGGCAACCTTCATGAGAAGGTTGATTGGATGATTTTTCCGTATGGCATCATCATAGACAAGAGAGAGACGACATTGGTCACAATAACTATCGCAGCAATTTATGGCACGATTTAACAATAAATGGAAACTAATAATTCCACATGTCTGCAACGGGCCGACGACCATTTTCGAAGCCGATGCTACGGTGCGTATCCCGCAATCGACGGCGGATTATTTATGTGTCAGTCACAACTTTCGCTGACAGGCTATTAAATTAAGACCTTCTACTAATTATAATCAACGGTAATATGCAACAAAATAGAGCAGAATGTATGTATTTTTTGGGCAGCAGGCCTAGCCCGGTGTTTTCATTTTGAAAGGTGGCTCCTACTTCAACACAATAAAGCTCAAATAGTTTTGCCCTTCGCGCGTTGAAATAGGATGTGTGTTATTAGAAATAGGAACAGACCGCTGGCGGTTATCAGAATGCTTCTTAGGATTCATGGCTACGGTTCTAAAGCAATCAAATAACCGGTTCTGATACATAATTGCGATTCCCAATTTTTTTAAAATTAAATAACCGCCCATAACTGTCAGTTCTTTGCCGGTTCTTGCATGGAATCACAGGTTCTTTAAGGTTTTTGAAATGATTTGGACTGATGGTCCTTTGATTCCGATTCTCTTCAAACAACCAAAACTGCAGTTCTTCAATTCTGAAATAATTAAATAACCAGAACCGGTGGTTCTTTATAAATCGAAATAACAGCATATCACTGGTTAATTACCTTTCATTTTTCCTATTGCGCTGTAGACCAAACAAAAATTTATTTAGAAAAATATTTACATAATACAAGAAAAAAAAACATTCAGCAGAAGGTTGAAACTGGAAAACAGAAATCAATCCCACAGTCCACTCTAATTTCAGAAGGAAAAAACTTCTACTTGTCCAATGTCAAGGTTAAATTCAGATATTTCCTCCACAGATAAATTTCATTGAAATAAATTTTCATTAGTAATATGTCAAGTCAATCTTATGTGAATTTATCCATGTGTTGATTGTCCACAAAATAATGGTTTAACTAAATAGGTAAACAAAATATCAAAATAATGTCAAAGACTTGGTAAATACACTCAATGACCTGGTACATACATAAATACATGACCATAATCCAATATTAAAAATATTCACGACTAAATTGGAATCAAACTTCTCTCTGCAATACAAACCACCACACAACACCATACAAAATAAAGCCAAAGTTGAAAGAGAAAAATTAATATTCTAAAAACTTCCAGCCTTTTTCTTACTGGCCAAATTTTGCCAAAGGGCGAAATTAATAAAAATTGAAATGTGAAAATAAAGTGAACTTTGGGGTTTCCAATTGCAAGAATGTGAAAAATTAAGATTAAAATATAGCCAGATTTTAATGCTTGTCTCCAGTAGGTAGCCAAAAGTAAAGAAGGATGCTTAAGTGTTTGTTTACTCACATATATCTTGTTTATAGCCAAATTTGGCTAAATCTTCCTATGCATGATGGTCTTTGTATGCATCTGACTTATACCACTCCATGGCAGGTTATAAGCACACTTCACTATCTTGATCCTAGAATCTCAGACCTTTTTGACTCTTTTGTGTGCAATTATGAATAATGAACCCAAAAAACTTTGTCCTCTTGATCTCATACTATTTATGCAAAGGGTCATAGACTCATATTATAGCTTTGCCTCTTTGGCTTACAAACTTGGTCAAATCACAGCTTTGGCGCCTATAAGTGAATATTATTGTACTTGTTGACCCTGCAAAGTTCAAGCTGCAAGTTTCAGACATTTTTCGCTCTTAATTGTAAAAGGCTCAAAACACTTAAAACCCTTCATAGAGGGCTAATTTGCAAGGTGAATGGCCTTGCAATCTTCAAATCTTATTGTTAGTTTTCTCATAAGCTCTTACAAACAGAATCCAATATCTAGATTTGTTTAAATTGCAACACTGAGAACTAACTTTTGATCTGCAAATGAATTAATCTAACTTATGTTTTTCTGTCTTCATTCCTATGGCCCTCGCACAATTGTTACAGCTGAGAGAACAGCCCCACAATTACACACACAGACTTTTCAAAAATGACAAATCTTTTGTGATGGATTGAGCCTTTCTGGAGAAACCAGAAGGGATCTACATTAAATCTAAAGCCCTGGGAGAAATTTCCTCGTATATTTGAATTTAGGAGGGCACATTATACACATTACTAATGCCTCCTCAAAAAATAGAACCCTCTTGTAGGCATCACAGCCTCTTGCTCCTACCACCTCTTGATCTGCTATGTTTTAAGCTTGTTATACAATTCCCCTCCTGCTTTACAACGGGTGAAGACCTGTGGGTGAAGAACTATGTCAGTTTATGTCAAATTATGTCAGTTGTAAGTACTTTGTGTCAAGGAAGGGCAGGTTCCATTTGGGGGTTATATTGTTCTTGGACTAACACCCATCCTTAGCACCTTGCTTTGTCTGTCACACAGCACAACCCCAACATGACCCCTTCTTGTGCAGGACCTGGCTTGCAGGGACACATGAACTGGTAGATTATTTTTTTAGTGTATGTGGACTGTGCCTGACCCTTGTTAATATCTTCGCCACAACAAAGTAAGCACCATAACCTTACTCCTAAGGTGCCTCTTGTCCTTCTCAAACAAAATTGCAGCCTTTGAAATTCTACCAGATCTCTATGCCTGCCTGAATAAAGGCTTTGAGCAAGGCAGTTCTGTGAATTTACATCCCACTCCTGCCTCACGCTGGGACTCATAATTGCCCCTTCTCTTGGTCCTTATCCTACACATTCAACCTCAAGAGGTTCATCAGGCAACCAAAAAAAAAAGGGCACCAACAAAAAAAAACTGAAAAAGTATGTTATGAATAAGTAGGGTGCACAGTGTAGTAAGGCACTGTTTAATGCCAAAAAGAGGCATTCCAGCACAGCGTCCCAGTTGAGGCCAACGTTACGAGAGTATGTAACAATCACAAATGTTTGGTCGTGAATTATCCTAGCTAAGTATTTCGTTCTGGTTTGAAAGCAAAAAATTCCATGCAAGTTACGTTATTGCGGCGGGAGGGAGGGAAGCAAGCAAGCAAGGAAGAGAGGCTGCGCACCAGCTGTAGAACGGAAGGTGCATGAGTATCATGAGATCGCACAAGGGATAATAGGGACGAGAGTTGGGAAGAGAGAGAGAGAAAGGTGGTTGTTTTGGAGATTTCACAAAGTTGTGAGGGAGGATCTTGAAGGCGTGTTGTCGTAGTCGAGGGGGGCGGGGGCTACGGCCCGGCGATGGCCTTGCCTTCTCAGTCACACTTAACGTGCGCCGACGAGAACTATTTGCAAGGCAAATCGCCGCAGCGAGAAGCAAATTCGAAGGTTTTAGCTTGGCAAGAAGTGGACGAGAAGGAGAAGGAGCTGAAAAGAGGAGGCGAGACGCTGCGGGAGAATGATACGGCGTTGTCTCTTATTGCAGAGCTGGATGAGCGATGGTTTAGGGACAATGTAGTTGGTTGGCCGTCTGGCAGCTGTTGCTACTGCAGTCCCCAGTCGCCTCCTGCAGTCGTGGAAATATCTCCGATTTCGCCGTTTCGGAGTATTGACGCGATGCAGCCTGTCCTCCTGGCTCCTCCGAGTTTTGGTCCGCAGGAGAAGAGGCAGCTTCCGTTTACTAGGTTGGAGGGAAGGCGTCTGTCGGATGGCGATTGCATCCCTCGCAGGCGACTCATGGAAGGTGGGGAGCGGAAGTCCAAACTGCGGTCTGCGGACATTCTGTGGCTTGAGCACCATCCGCATGCCAAGGAGGAAGCGCCCGTGTCGGCTGTCTTCTCCGGTCTGCATGTCAGCAATTGCGGAAAGCAGGAGGAGTTGCCTGCGTCGTCACTACTTACAGGCCAACTCACGGATGTCCGAGAAGACGAAGAACTGGAGAATGACATCTTTGCTAAGGTACAACCTCTTCTCTCTCATTCTACCTCCTATCCGATTGCACCAATTAAATTTTGACCGGGGAAGAATAATCGCAGAGGATAACTGTTACCGCTTCTAGGAGATGAGGAGCATGACGGCAAGGATCTTTCTGAATTAAACTTGGTCCTACTGGTTTCAGGCTGTTGCATTTTTTTTCCTCCATGTTCCTTGACACTAGTCGACAGTGCTCGTGACGAAGCTAATAGCCATTGCCGCCTTGTTCCTACTTTGTTGAACTCTTACTGCCTGAGAGGGGTAGGGATCTCAGGATTGAAGTTCTCAGAGTGCTACTCAGCTGCAAGAGCTTAACTTTTTAATTATATTCATACTTTAGCGAGTAGGAAGGTTGGATAACTCTCAATCAAGCAAGAAAGAAGAGTTGCTATGTACATTCAAGCAGCACAGTATTGAAGGACGTCTTGATTTGGAGGCAATTTTTTGAGTGAGTGCATGACTGAGTGTTTGCAAGGAAGCCAGAAAGTTTAAGAGACAGATTAGAGGCAGTATTTGCAATCACCAAAAGCTTTGGTGATTGGACAATCACTATCTGACACATGGCTCAGTCCAATTGCAAATGAAGTTGGAGGAAATGCAAACTTTTATGGCATGTTCATGTCAAAGTCTATCCTCTCCATAGTCTGAAGCCAGGCGTTTATGACCCTGTTCCATGGTGCATATGTATCAATGCCTGTGATGTGGGACCATGCAAAACATTCTGCAGGGACAATCAAAATGACTTGCTAAGAGCAGCTTTTTCTTAGCATACTCAACTTCCTAGATGTGCTTTTCTACTGCAATAGATTGAATGCCTGTATGGTATGATGATTGGTGAAGGTTTGGCAGCTTCAGTTGATATAGAAGTTGGAACAGGAAGTGGAGTATGAATGTTACTGAACACTAACCTTTGAAAACTTCTTTGGTTCAGAGTGTGTGCTGACATTGTTCTGTTGTTCCCTTTGGTTACAGAGTGACCAGATATCTGTGAGCTTGCAGTTGAGACTTAATAATGCTTCTTCTGTCAATGAGCTAAGAATTCCGTTCGCTGAAATCAACACTGAATGCCAGGCACAGGCTCAAAGAAGGCCTAGAAGAAAAGTGAAAGGCACTAGAAGCTTGAGTGATTTGGAGTATGATGAGTTGAGGGGTTGGAATGACCTAGGTTTTGAAGTCAGTATGGATGATTTGACCCCAAAGATGGCTAGAATGCTTCCAGGGTTGAAGATCTTTGCTTCTGAGGATGCAGGTTTGCAGTCCCTCAGAATTAGTTCACCTTGTGTAGGAGAGTACTCTCCGAAGCATGGAATGTGGATCTCTAAACCTAAATCTCCCTTTCATATCCCTGCTTCTGGTCAAGGAGGTGTAGATATGAAATCTCAGTTGAAATTCTGGGCTCGTGCTGTGGCTTCAACAGTTCGCACAGAATGCTAGCAACCTGTAGGAAGTTAGAAAGCAGGGCTTTATGTCCTCTGTTCTGGATAGAAGTGTTGGTCTCAAGCTGCAATGGAGTTGCAATGGATAAGCAACTGGTGCTATTTTTGGTGAGATTAGGAGCTTAGGATTAGGGAGATGCACTTAATTTCTGTTCAAGAAACAAACTAACTTGAAATATTTGCCAAGCTTTTTATGGTCAAGAGACTAATGGCAAGTTAGGTTGGAACTAACAGAATGGCAAGACATGCCAGCAAGACATGATGTAGAAGCAAAGAGGACCTTGAAAACTGGGTGTTATACATTTGATGAAAAGATACAGTCAGTTTTATGTCTCAGATCTCACAATTAGATGAAGAAAGGGGTGGGGGTTGGTGGTTTGTTTCTTGGAGCTATGGGAAATAACACATTAGGTGGTTTCTTCTTATCCAGCAATGTGGGGTCTCCAAAGGTTCTTGCAGACAGAAGACCAAGGTGTGTGTGGCAGGTGTAATGTCTCTTAGCTCCTCGTATTGTTATTTGTTTGGTCTAATGACATGGGACCTTCATTCAGAAGGTGCCAGAACTCCTCAATTCAGTAGGCAGCATTGTAGCAACAGTTGATTTGCCATGTGGCAGATCCATAACTGACTAGGTCAAAGAAATGTCAAGTTTTTGGTTTACCCTTGATGCATAAGAGAAGTAATTTGAGGCAGGGGCTGTGCCTGAGAAATGCTTGTACAATATCATCAGTTCTGGTCAGCCCTAGTCTGAAATAGGACTTTTCATCATTGCTTAAATCCTCAATGTATTGCATTTCCCCTCTTGAATGGGCTGCAACTTGTGACTCATCTTTGGTTGTATTTGTTTTTGTTCTGTCACCTTGTACATTAGACATTAAACTTGATTCTTGCTTGTTCTCAACTATCTTGTTCCTACCACTTGGTGCAGCAGTGATGCAGAAAATAGTGACAGTACTTGAATGGGTTCTTTTAGTTGCAACAATGGGTGAATGTTTGCCTCTCCAGTTTGTATTGATGAATTTATGCTGCTGTGGAATGCAGGCTCTATGATTTTATGCTCTTGCAGTAATGCTACTAAGTCTCACATGATGATGCAGAAGGTGTTCATCTCATAGAGTGCCGGCAAGTGTTAAATGACAGATGGTATACTGCAAGGCAAAACACCATCTACATGTGGACATGAATGTAGATGTCTTACCAATCTGTTTCCAATGCTCAAACAAGCATCTCTATGCTCCTTTGGTACATGTTCTGCCTCTTGACACAATGTCTCTCTCCAGAATTTGGTTGCCATTTGAAATGCAGGGTTCAAAAATCAAAGGTTAAAAGTTAAAAGTGCAGCCTTGGTGGTAGTAGAAATCTGGAAGTTTAATAATAAAATTTGTGCCCCGTAATACAAGGGTTTGTGGATGGTTTTGCCTTGAAATTGCAGCCATCAGTTTGATACATTTTGATCTCATGCTCAAAATGTGCTCCCATCCATAAGCTTGAGACACAAGCCTCATTTACATGACAATTGGAAACAACATAACTTACACAGCACATCTGGTAAAAAGCCTTCATGAGCAGCAGGGTAAGGACAGATGTAAAACCTGACTATTGTCTTAGCCTTCAAATAAAGTGGGGAAAACCTTTGCAAAGTATATAAGAAGGGCTCTAATAATCTCCTTGGAAGTTTGTTTGAAAAGGACCTTAATGCCTGCTTTTTCTACAATGAGAAAATAAGTTTGCCTATATTTATTTTAGCAAGTCTTGTAGAAGCATGACCATCAAGCACATACCACACAGTAAACCCAACCCCTGATCATGCAATAATTTGCCTTCAGGTTAAACCATATGCTGCAAATCTGTAGAGATCTAACCAATCACACCTTGAAAGTAACTGTTTGACACTTGTTATGTTCATACTTATGATTGAGTGGATCCGGGAATAAGATAAGGTGTGTTACTGTGGTTTCATACCATTAAATCAATCCAAGGTCTGCATTTGTGAAGTCATCAGGATTCTTGCAGTTTTTGCCAGTAGCTGTAATGTCCTAGCTGAGTTGTGCCCTTCAAAGAGCTCGGCACATTCTTCAAAAAGCTTGAAATGGAAGGTACCATACATAAATCCAGTTCTAGTGCCTGTACAGACACGTCCAAATGTACTTTCCTAACTTCAACAACCTGCAAATCTCCATGACAACCATTACAGTGGTGAAAGACAATGGGATTTTTTATTCCCCTTGATAAGCACAAGGTTTGCAGGAGGATCTTTGGGTACATCATTCAAATTCACAAATCAGCCCTCCATAAGGTCAACATGTTAATTTCTCTGGCAAGCCTGCAGGAAATCCAATAAAACACAAGTAAGATCACCAGAGACTGCAATGAGACAAAAGGCAAACACATAAGGGGCTGCCATTTGCTTCAAATTTCTCAGAAGGCAAGCTTTGGAGTGTTAAATGGTATCTGTGCCTGACAACATTATGCAGCTTAAGTAAGTTGAACAGGAAAATAACAAAATATGTTGCCCTAAACCACCTATAGTGGGTTTCCAAGTCAAACAGTTCATGAAGGACTCAATTCAGACCATGTCTCTAACCTGTGGAATATGTCATTATCCAGCAAGCACAGATGGTCATCAATGGAAGACCTAAGTTAGGGATCAGTGAATTATGATGCACTGGGAAAAATTGGCAATTCTATGCCATTCGACATGAGGACCACATGAAGTGCAGATTTCATGTCTCCATTGCCTACTCAATGGAAGAGGAGCTGGTTGCAAACATACCCTTGTCCCCATCTTGCAAATACAGGCAATCTGCACTCTTAATGAAGGAATTTGGTTTCTCAGAGCAATATCTGAACTACCAGAGCATTGAGCAAGCACAAGACACACAAAAAGGACAGATTTGCCTTTGTTAAAACAATCCTGATGTTGCAGGATTCTTATCAACATAAAATCAACATAAAACTAGAACAACATTAGGCGTGCAAATGTCTGATAAGGTGATTCAGCAGTTCTTCAAACCATTTGGAGCAATTAGTGCCAATGCCCTTTGAGTGAATAGGCATTCATCACAAATTCTGTATTGCCCAGATTAGTTTTCTGCGTGGGCTTACTGCATAAACTCCCATCTCCTTAAGAGCTTCCATTGTGAGCTGCACCAGTGCCTCTTCGTCAATGTTTCTCTCTTCAAACAATCCCACAAAGACCCCAAGCCCATGCTGAACTAGCCAGTCTGTTAATCCCCCCACTTCCTCCAGCTTTGCTTCTACAACAGCCACTCTATTTACTTGCTTACTAAGAGCTAGCTCACTATCAGAGATTGTTGGTATTTGCATTGACCCATTGCTTAACTTTGGAGCCAAAATGTTGTATGCACCATGGATGCCTGCTTCCTCCTGAGAATTCCATTTGATGCCTTGGAAAATAACCTCTTTGTCTTGAATACAAGTAGTGGACCTAATAAGCTTCTCACTTGCCTGGCCATTGACTTTTCCCACTCCAGATCCAATCTTACCATGATATACATGTTGCACAGGCAAGTGGTTTGCCTTGTGCCTGGCCTCCTTATCTCGAAGGACCCTGAAAGATCTTGCCAGTAAGCCTGTGCATGCTACTGTATTGCTCTTCATCCCACAAGTCAGGTCGCTTCCTGAGGCAGCAGCTTTGAATCCATTTGCCACAACACTAGGTCCATCTGGTGCTGGCAGTTTGATATTTTTTTCTGCATCTTGCACAGTAATGACATCTGAGGCTTGTGCAGGAGCAGGGTGTCTGTTGGACGAGTTAGCTTCTACTGAGCTGTTTGGTAGGGAAAATAGTGTATAGGTAGATGTCTTTGAGGACATGGGCACTGAAAGGATTGCTTCAGGCTGGAGACCAATCATCCTACCTGATCGCAATAGTCTACTCTGTGACTGGACCACAGCCTGCACCCTTCCAACTGATGGCAAAGCCTCCTTGAGTGGGCTGGACATACTTAAAGGGAGAGATTGGGGAGTTGCAGAATGCTGACGTAGACTTGTATCTACCATTGGTGCCATCCTTCCAGAACCATCTCTCTTTGAACTACCCCACAAATTCATCACCGCTTGTGGTGGGTTTTCTGTTCCTTTGACAACAAAGGGATCTGGTGAAACATCCACAGTGGATTGAGCCACTGCTATGGGCAAAATCATACCTGACAGTCCTGAGACTTTCTTGACAGCATCTGTTGTTTTCCTGAGGTGAAAATCTCTTGCTGATGATTCCACTGCAGGTTGTCCTGGTTCTATCAATGATTCTTTACTGGAGCTCTCTTTGGCCAGCCTTTTTGAGTGCCGTGAAGATATCCCTAGAACCCTCTCTTGTCTCCTCTCTTGGAAGTTGTCTTGCTTTCTGACATAGGTTGTACCTTCCTTGTTCTCAAAAAAAGCCTGTTCTTCTCCTACCATAATGACCTCTGCTGTGCTGCTCATAGGAGGTTCCTCTCTCTGTTCAGGATGACTCTCAAAGAGTGGATAAGCTGCCAGCAGACCCTTCAGGGAGCTTGCTTTCCTCCTTGGTGTGTTCCTCTTGCTCAATATTGTGGGAGACTCTGTCAGCAACTCCCCCTCAACATTGCAATCTTTAGCAACTCCTTGTGCTTCTCCAGGAGGGTCCTGAGAATTGGCAAATGGAATAGCTCTATCAACTTCACATGAGGAAGGCATATTCAACACTGTGCTCTGAGCTTTTCTCTTTTTCCCCTGAGATGTATGAGCCCCAGCTTTTGTCCTTGGCCTTTGAGAACATTTCTCTATACCACCAACTGGCACAGCCTCTATTGAAGGCCCAGCCTCTTGAACAATTCTCTCTTTCAACCCATTGCCAACCTTGAAAATGACCTGAAATACAGCCAGAGATATTTGTATTTGAGACTTGAAGCTGCCTGGAAGGCATAAATGCTATGAATTCTTGATCAGTGATCCCACAAATTAGCATGTGGGAAGAAAAGCTACACTTGCAGACCATAACCAAGCAGGTCCAAACCCTAATTAAAATGGAGTAATGGATGGGGGCTTATAGTGAGGAGTTCAAATCTTTGATACCCAGAGCACTTTCTAACCTACCTTAGAGAAGATTTTGTCAATTTTCCCACTTTCATTGCCAGGAGCTAGAGCCTTGTCACCAAGATGCTTCCCCTTTCTGGAAGATGTCCCATTTGTCAGTACTTCAGCAATTCCATTTGTGCTTGCCTCTGAGCTTGGATTTGCAGAAGGAATCCAGATAATCACCCGCTGTTGTTTCACTTCAATCTCTGGAGAGTGCTCTCTCAGAGTTGGTTTGCTTGAACACCCTGATTGCTCCTCAGGATCCACCATATGCTCACCATGTGTGACTAGGACGATTTCTTTGATTGCTGCAAGAACTGCAAGCTGCTTGTGCTTGGTCTTAGCCATTGCATGCCAACTATCTGGTTCCCAAGAAATCCTGCACAGCCCTGATTGTCAACCCTGATATGGACTGTGATCAAAACACAACAAAGAAATGGTCCCAAAGATTAAGTGCAAAAGGATGACATGATGTAGACCAGAAGTTTGTTACAGAAAAGCATAAATAACCCTCATGAGAGTTGAGAAATCTCCATACATGGGATTAAGAAAGCCAGAACCAGGTTTAAACTTTTCCTTGAAGTCAAAGCAAAACTTTGGGATAAGGACTCAAGGACCTCAGAAAGTGCCTAGTGTAAAATGGTCTAATCTGAGAGGAAGATTTGTTCTCTAGAGGATTCACTTTCATTTAGCACCCCATAAGACAGGCCACAAGAGTTCTGGCTGTTGTCTTTTGTAAGCCCTGACCTGGACCTACATTTGACCTGTGCCTGGGTGCTTGGCCTTGCACATGATCCCTAATCTGCAGGGGTGAAGGTCATTGCCATGAAATTGGAATGTTCAAACTTCAAGCATCACAAGTTTGAGAGTTTGGAAACTTTACCTTATACTATGTTGAACTCCATTGAAATGGTTGGTGTGTGACCTCTCCTGCATTGGTGGAAAAAGCAGTGTGGTTAACAATGTGCTGCCATACCCTAGACTTGTTTCAGCTCCTTAAGGGAGTCCCTGATGAATTTATATACAGTCAGGTGCCTAGCCATATGCAAGGCCACAATAATCAATGCTGTAAGCCACAAGGAAATAATGAGGTGCATGAGGTGGCATGAAGAGAGACCAAATTTTTGGACATAGAAAGTAAGACTTGACTTTGCAGAGAGGCAGAGTCAAGGACACTAAGAATGAAGGGAGGAAACATGACACCTGACAGATGCATCAATTGACAGCATGTGTCAATCTAAAACCCTTAGAAAGAAACATTTGACCAAAAAAATTACTAGAGCCTGCCACTGGTATCCATCCCTGTACAATGCTGCAAGATGATAGAACACCATCCTCTTCACCTTGGCAACTTGGCCATTCAAGTGAAAGCAGAGATCTCAAACTAAGAATAGATGCCCTTGGTACAATCTTAGGTCAGTGGGAAGAACCTTCAAAGACATGGCATCCATCTCTACTGGGAGGACTCTACTTACGATCCAATCTTTTCAGGCAAAAACCTGACCGGCCAAGGTTAGGACACCAAAACCTATTCCTTTTGGCTGTTGAGAGGACCTTCACTAACAGCCTCCAAACATTTTGTGTGTTGGGGCGGTTGGGGGGGAGAGGAATGCATTTGCAAGGACACTTCAATGAAAATAATGTGACCAAGTGCAAATGTGACATCAAATTACTTCAATAATCAGAGCCTGAAAGACCATTCAAAACACTCTGAGGAACACACACAACTCCCAGAGATGCTTCTTTATCCCTCAAAGAAGCAGCATACAGAGTACTGCCCTAGTGCTCTTTCACAATAGAAGGATTCTAATTCCCAAAATCATGCAGCTCAGACTTCTTTGCCTAGAATTACAACTAAAATCAGAAGCATTGACCTCACTGTTGTCTAGTTTCCATCATCTGCAAACCACATGCCCTATGACACCAAAGCCATCAATAATCTTTAGGGATTTGTCTGTGAAGAAGTTACCTCCAATTGCTCACCTCAATCTAGCCTAATCTGGGCTTGCAAGCTGGGTAATTCTTTACTAGCATGCACCGATCCGTCAAATTTGCTTTCAGATAGTCGGAATTCTTTGTAGGATCTCATAAGCATTGTAGCCACCAGCAGCAGAAATTTGGGTCTTTAAAACTCCTTTCACAACTTCGATTCTTGCTACTTTAAGTCAACTTCCGTCTGTTCTACGGATCTCGATGATGGTACAATTGGACGCAATAACAGAAAAAGTGGAATCTGGAAAGTTCTCTTTAGGTCGTAAATCCGGATGCATCTGAGGGAGCCTTTACTCCTGTCCTAAGAAATCTTGGGCACTGTAACGCTCCTTTGCAATGCCACTGGGATCATAAACGATATCCATTGTGGCCCGCGAAAGGGGGGGGGGGTTTGATCACTACAACGTATTTGAATAGCTTCGGTCTTCTTTTTTGTTCCTTGGATGCACCAATCACGTGTTCCAACAGGCATCATTCCATGAGCTGATCGAGTATATCTCCCCTGACATCTTGCAAGTTTATGCGCACACTTGTCTGTTCCTAGACTTGGGGTTCCTTTCGCTGTGGTATCATGTGTCAAGCACAATTACTTGCCTCCTTAATTGCTTGCCTCGTTGAGTTTATTTTCTCCACTCTCTCCAAGTTCGTAAAGAGTGGACACTTCGATCCCGTTGAGTTCATTTTCTCCACTCCTCCGAGTTCGTAAAGAGTGGACACTTCGATCCCGTTGAGTTCATTTTCTCCACTCTGTCCAGGTTCGTAAAGAGAGGAAATTTCTCTCCCGTTGAGTTCGTTTTCTCCACTCTCTCCAAGTTCGTATAGAGTGGACATTTCTCTCCCGTTGAGTTCCTTTTCTCCACTCTCTCCAAGTTCGTAAAGAGTGGACATTTTGATCCCGTTGAGTTCATTTTCTCCATTCTCCAAGTTCTTAAAGAGTGGACATTTCGATTCCTTTGAGTTCATTTTCTCCACTCTCCAAGCCAGTAAAGAGTGGACGTTTCGAGCATCTGAACTCGATGGGCATAGACTTGTCAAATCCTCCGTAGATCGAAGGCCTATCACCATAATTCCTGCATTAGAAAGGGAAAGATCTGCATCCACAATTTTCTTCAGTGCAGTGGAAAAAGTGTGCGTGTCAGCTGTTCAATCCCCCTCATGTCAGATTCTTCTTGTCCTCATGGAACAGCTCCTGAGCTATCTTCATTCAAAACTGGCCAGCTTCTGACCTCACCAAGTACCAATACAAATTTAGCACTTCTAGCAAGGAGAGATACATACAAGAGACAAGCATCTGATGCTTCGAGGATACAATTCAACTGCTTGTGTTCTTACAGTGATGAAGAGTAGTTCATTTGAATCTAGCAAGAATCTTACTGCCACACTTTGAAGCAATGTTACTGGATTCTTCAACTTTGAGAGTGAGAGGGTGAATATGCTGATTCTCAAAATGAAGGTACTTCCATCATAACATCTTTGCAGCTAAGCACCCAGCTACATTATAAGCAGCATCTTTCCTCCTGGAGTTTTTTGCTATTCAGTTATGCATATGAAATGCATATGTATCGTGGACAAGGAGAAAGCCAATGCTTCTTTGTTTTGCACTCTGGTCACACCTGTGGAAGCCTGGAAGGAGAAGTGCTCTGTGACCTCCCTTGTGTCTTTAATGACAGGCAGCTCTCAAATAAGTTGACTCATGCAAACAAACACCGTCCACACTATTTCTGCAATTCTTCAAATTCAGCATCATAATCAAAACAATCTTGTCTATCTCACATTGCAATGCACCCAGCCCAGCATTACTTGCATGCTCGATACAAATGAAGCTTCCAAGTGCTCTGTAATCATGATCTTGCAGAAAGGAGGCCAATGCTAAAGAATAGAACATTTAATTTGCAAAGATCTCAGAATTTTATATCATTGCACAGATAACCTCTGTAGCTTCAAAACAGGCAATGCTGAAGTCAACATAGAACACTAATGACTGCCAATTGCTTAAATCCACTAGCAGCTTTCATTGGCATCTCCTTGCAGCTAGAGATGACGCCTTGTCTCCTGACATTTGGTCTGCTTTCAGTCAATAACCTGGATCTGCAAGAGATACCCACTACTCCAGCAGCATGACTCAATTTTCTTGCTTGACATGTGGTCATCAAATTTCCTTGAATTAGACGAGCTCCTGGCTAGGGAAAGACAGAAAAAAGACAGATACACCAAGTGGAGATGAGCTTGGTTATGGGGCTAATGGAGCAAGCAGTAAATTCTTGAATCAGGAGAAGCTACAGGATATGTTCACAATCCCTTGGCAAATCTGTCTAAGTTCCACCACAATGTCATGTCTTTAACACAGAACCAAAGCAGAACACATGACCAAACATGTGAAGTTTCTTCGGTGCTCTCTTGGTCCGACCAATGCTCCAGGAGCCACGCCCTTTAGTGCATTGCTTCCATGGGGTAAATCGCAACTGGCTGGTCCGGACTCAGGATCCGCGACGACAACATTCGAAGTTACGATCAATAAAGCCCGGCCGTTTTAGACTTTGAAAAAGGGCCAGGTCTTTACCAGGCCTTTGTCCTCCTCTCCCCTCCTCGTCCCGCCCTGAACACAGCCTGATGCGGAAGTGGAACTGATCCGCCCTCCATTGAACCTGCTCTTCTGAAGAAATGCCTCAGCTCGCTTTCCCACTGGCTCACTCGCTCGCCTTTACATATGGGGAGTAGTGTGATGCAGGTAGCTCACTCGATTTTGAATCGACCCAGAGTTCCTCTCCTCCCCCCTTTCTCCGCCTTTGCAACCTTCACTCCGAGCCCAAGGCCTTTGCCAACTCAGGCTCCCAATCACACAAGCTCCCGAGCTGTCTTTAATGCTAAGGAATCTCACTTGGACCCGCTTGGACGCCATGGACGGAAATTTTTCCACTCTTGTGTGCAACCCCTACCAGTTCCTGGTTCAAGCTGAAAGTATCCAGATGCTTACAACGTGGTCTAGGGTCCCGAACAGATGCCATCACCCCAAACGAGAGACGAGGTCACCCATGGGGATACCCAATGAAAGAAGAAAAGTACGCAGGCCTCCATCTCGATCGATCTTTCTATCGAGGAACATCATATTTAGCTAACCTAGGCAAAACAACAAACTCCAAGAGGAACCCAAATTTGACCATGTGAATACCAGCAACGCAAATCAAGGACGTATCGCTCCGGATGACCCTTGTCTGATTGACCTAGAATGGGAACTCCAAGCAGATTTCCCATATTAACGAATTTCGGAAGCTTGCCAGGCTTCAATATTCTGGCTAGACCCATGGTGATTAGAAGATCCCATGGGCTTGTAACCATTGCACCTAAGGGAGAGCATTTTAGCATTGCACCAGAAAGCGCGGAGAGATCACGAGAATCCGAAAAGAAAGCAAGGGAGGAGTGAGAACTCAGAAGCTATCAAATGAAAAAGGGCCAAAAACAATATCGCAAAGAATGCAATTTTGTGTTAAAATTGCAAAAAAAACTCAGAGTATCGAAAAAGGAGAAAAGAGAATTTGTATTCCTGATGTATTTAGAACGTACATCTTCTATCCATGAATATCCCTCCTTGGAGAGAGGAGGAATACGAGGGTAGATACACCTATCACCGAGCATAGGCCGGTGACCAATCGAGCCAAATGTTCCGAGCTAGGTCGGTCATTGCCCCTTTATTACACTTGTCAATGCACATATTGCATCGTACAACTGAACGTGCAGTGGCAAAAATTTATGTTTGGGTTTTTTTTAATAACTTACACATTTGTTATGGTTTTGTGTTCGGCCATAGGTTTATTTTAAACAAATATGGTTGATTTTGCAGCCCCACTTAGATGAACGATGTGTTTGGTCATGGGACATAACATAGAGCACTTCCACAAGCCCATTGTTTCCGCATATGAAGAAAGGAGCAAAATAAAAGCAAAAAATCAAACCACTTAATAAAGACAAGTGTTTGGTAATGGGGTTTAAGAGTGCAATTTTACAAAAACTGTGCTCAAAGATAGCACATTAATGATTGGTTGAGGGTGGAAAATGACAACAATGTACAAAACAATTTAGACCATTCCACAACAAAATAAGTGTTTGTTGTTGGAGTTATTCAATTCAAGATTTCTACCATTAAAATTTTAGCAAATATTTATATTAATGTTGGATCTAACAATCTAAAATCTCGTGAGGAGCAAGGAGGTGAAATAGTTCTGATAAATTTCAGTAAGTTGCAAACCATCGTAGTGTCATTTTCACATTAACAGCCTACACATCAACTATAGATGTCAACATAGAATAAGCTAACTTTGTTAAATTCTATGCAATGATTTTTTCAAATGAATCTTTGGAAAGTCATGCATTTCTATAGCATCTAGACCTAACAAACATTTTGAAATTTTGGAATGCATACATGAAGCTAAAGTTTATACCTCTTGCAAGTTCTAATCAAATCCCACCAAGTTGCTTGAAGCTAAGGCCAAGAAGGAAGTTAATGCAACCATGATGTCGAATGTACCTCATAGGCAACAAAATGGCTTATAGGAACAGGCAATAGTAGATAAGGAAAACATTCCACTTACAATTCCAACACAACCAATTAGCAAATTAGTAAAAACAAACCAGGTTCTTGCACTATTCACATGAAGAAGTTGAACATCTAAAACCTTAGAAAAAGTTATGGATGTAATGAAAAGAGGTCATACTTGTTTAAGGATTCAAGTAAGTGAGTTTTGGAACATACCATTAATCTCTCTTTTAGATCATTTGAATGGTAGGAAGTTAAGCCCAAAAGGTGTCTTAAATGGTGAAGAGGACAAAGTGCTTGTGGCCTGGATTTTGGTTATTCAAGAATGTGGACTTTCAAATATTTTGATGTAGCTCAAAATGAAAGTGGCAAAATTGACCCAGACAAGGCCCACCCCTTTCAAGAAAGGAATTCTTGGAAATTCTTGGTGGTAGTAATTCAAACGTCAACATTTAGAGTTAAGTATTCAACTTGCAAAAGGACTAAACGTTTATAAAACACAAGGTCTAACAACTCAATCATGCAGTTAATTATATCATAACTTACAAACCTTACTTAACTAACACAAATATTGTCTAGATCACATTTGGAATTCCAATGAGAACTATTCAAACAAGGCAATAGTTAAGAACCAAGGTTCTTATGAAAAGAAAATCACATCAAGTTTATAACACCATTCCCAATTCTACAAAATGGTTGATAGTAAATTGTGCCATAAATGTAACAAAGGACTATTTCCCAAGGTTAAACATCTTTAGGGGTAAGCGGATAAAAGGTGATTACCTCAAATAATGCAAAGTAGGAACATGTATGGCAATGTAAACTAAAGTTTAGATGACATCTTTTTTATTCAAGAAATTTTTGTCATTATTCAAAAGGTCACTTCTAGGTGGTATCTCTTAATCTAATTGGCATCTCCTAATTCTAGATGGACATGGTTCACATGTTACATTAGAAGCAATAGGACAAGTGCATGAAGTTGGGTTGTATATGATCACATTACCAATTCACACATCCCATGCTTTATGACTCCTAGATGTGAGTTGCTTTAGGCCATTCAAAATTGCTTTCAAAAAAGAAAAAAATAAAATAGTGCGATGGTTTCAAACAACCATTGTGAACCAAACAAATGCACACTAGCTAGTTGGATAAAAAAGAGTGTGGACCAATCATTGTCCAAGAAAAATATCAATAGTGGGTTCAAGGTTACAAGAATTTAGCTTCTCAATCCCAAGGCTATGAATGAAAATACTAGTCCATCTTAAGTACACATAACAAATGCCACAAACATCTTTGAAGAATACAATGATGATTTTGATGGACTAACTAATGAACAAGAAGAACCAAATGAAGATGGAGCTACCACACAATTGTTAAACCTAACAACAATAATACAAAATGTTGGAATAGAAAATCATGATGAACATGAACAATTAAATGTAAGATATTATGTTCAAGAGCCAAGGAATCGTATTGCCACACATAAAACTAGGCAAGCATTAATTATCTATGACTTAATTATTGACCTAGATGGAATTACAATTGATCAACTACAAGAAGTTACAATTATGTATAGAAGCAACCCAAGCACCTTCATCATTTGCAAATTTGTTGTCCCTATCATGTTTACCTGCAAGGAAGACAAGGGGCAAAGAACTATTAGCGGATTATAACCAACCACACATAATAATATCCACAAAATATTTAAGATTTTATGGAAAAAAACATTGAAAAAAGAAACAACAAAAAAAATCAGACATCAAACGTGAAAGGAGGAGGATAAGAAGGCCCAATGAGTTGCAAATTCCATTTTTGTTGTTAACAAAGTAACTCAAATGTTGGTGAACAAACAATATAAGGTAGATTTTGCAACAGTTTGGTCTCAAGCTACAATAAAGGCAGCTAGAAATAGACTCATAATAATTTTGTTACAAGTTTAAAGGTCCTTATTATTTTATAAAGGCAAGGGCTTAAGTTTGAATGAAGGAAAAGGAGATGTTAAATTTCAAAAGGACTAGAAAAAGAAAAAAAGAAGGTCAAAGTTCATGAAAAGGACCAAATGAAAACAAGGTTCATTTGGTGGGACTAAGAAAAAGGGGGGTCAAATTTCAAGAGGACCAAAAGAAAACAAAAAGGGGGGAAGGGGGTTGAAGCTCATGAAAATGAATAGAAAAAAACAAAGCTCATGGCAAGACCAAGATAGAAGGGGTGGGGATTTCAAAAGGACCAAAAGAAGACAAGAGGCAACAAATGAAGAAGATTAAAAAATGAAAGGGGGTGTTGAAATTCATGAAAATTAAAGGACTAGAAGAAAATGAAGCTCATGGCGACACCAAAAAATAAAGGGGTTTGGGGGGGGGGGGGGGGGGAGAAGCCCAAAAAAAAAAAAAAATGTAAAAAGGGGGGGGGGAAAAAAAAAAAGGGGGTTGAAAAAATAAAAGGGAAAAAACAAATATTCAA
>Ga0116231_10006614_pt1 | contig 21956 bp, 20 predicted proteins | sample S1TSphgellanicum_2_FD_89695 | JGI IMG/M metagenome (GOLD analysis project Ga0116231, IMG submission 89695) | Host-associated microbial communities from peat moss isolated from Minnesota, USA - S1T2_Fd - Sphagnum magellanicum MG | ecosystem: Host-associated > Plants > Peat moss > Unclassified...
CGGGCGGGGGGGGCCAGCACGAGCCAAGGGGGGGGGCACGGGCGGGGGGAAGATCGACGGGTGCATTATGCACCAGGTTCACACTAGTATGTATTTATTTGCATCAAATTTTGATACTTTAAATTCATTTATTTATTTGGTTTATCTAATGGTTAAAATCTTTAGTACATATGTTATATTTTTTCTATTTTTTTCTTAATACCAAGATTAATGTATACTCCATATCAATTATATTATCTTGGTTTTCACAATAAAAATTATCTTATTAGAAAATGAATTAAATTAAAAAATTTATTTCACAACCAATATATGGGACCCTATATTTTTACTCACATATTTTGCAAATTCAAAAATATGATTCCCCTCAAATATTTCTTAACATTCCTATACATTGCCTTCACACTTAGTGTTAACACTTACAATGATAAGCAACTTAACATCTATATAGCCATTGTAAAAATGCCATATGACATGTTGTAGCTTATCATCATCATTGATGATAGTCAACATTTAGTTGTACATTCACATTTACAAGGACATGTTAAGGTATTTATAATGTTTAGTCTACCTAAACAAATGATGATTCACACATACAATCATCAAATCTAGTGATGTTACATAAGGTAATATTTGTCAAATTCATGGTCGCATCATGGTCACTTCTTGAAACATGTAATGCCATCTCCATCGACATTTTTTACAACATTAGTGTCATATCCTTTGACCTTTCTTCTCCTCATTTCTCTCCTATATTTTTGTTGTCCATTCCTTTACTATGTTCATTTTGGTGGTGTCATTGTCAAAACTCCTCATCACATTTCTTCATTTTTGTTTCCATAGTTTTGTTCATTTTCCCTCTAATGATGTCATCATCTCCCCATTGGAACTTTTCATTCTTGTTCATCTATAATTGTTTTGGTTCTTCATTTGCTTTAATGTCTTCTTTTTGTAACAAATCTGCATTCTAATGATTTGTAATATAATGTTTTGCACACATGTAATCAACATTGAACAACATCATTGTTTCCTCCTCATTGCAGTTCTTTGCTTGTTGACGTGTAATCATTTTATTTTCAACTTGTTCATTTACTCCATTTTTTTGTTGTTTCATTTTCCATTTGTTGTTTTCTCAATTGTTCATTTGCTAAAGTGTTTGTTATTTCTTATTTTTAATGTCTATTCAAATTTTCATGATTTTTTTTGTATTTTTTTGTTTCTTCTTGTGAATTGTAACTATTAGATGACCATCATTACATCACATGCATTGTTATCTTGTTTAACATCAATCAACCCAATAGTTACAATTCTAAGGGTGTAAAAAACATGTGAATGTAAAGTCTAATGCCACATGTAATTCATTGATCATGTTTAATGATTACCATTTCAATGTAATTATTACTCTACAATTTTAAATAATGTATCCTATATAAATAAATGACTTTATTACACAATCTTCCTTGTGCATATTGGATTTTTATTACATAATGTTGATGCAAGTATTTAACATCTATGATTGATTTAATTTAGGTAAATATTATATGTAAAAAATTCATAAATGTGTGATGAACATACGCTATGAGCACTTGTGTTTATGGAAACCTCAACATTGCCCTACAATTATATGTCTAGTGCAACTAATGTGCAATTACATTACATTTTTTGCACAAAAATACAAAACATTTAAAAATAAAATGGCACATATGAAATTCATGGAATTTATTGTAATCACATATTAGTTGCAAAAGGACATGATTAGGATACACGTTATATATACAATTATGGTCAATGTCATTTGATTTTATTCATAAGTTGCATAAAAGTTGTTAGTTGCAACTATGATGCAACTAATATCTAATTAGGACTCAACACAATTAATGTAACTAAATTTCAACTACATGCACAAATTTGGAATTTGGAATTTATGTGCAATATGCAAGGGCATGTGATATATGGCTATAGCTTTTAGATCTTGGACTTACATCAATAGTTGTCAAGCATTTGTGTCTAGTGTCAAAAATTTATAAAGGATGAAGAAGGAAAAGTTAGTTATTTTAATTTTAATCATGTTGGTTTTTGTGAATTAATTAAAAGACACGCTACATAACATTCTTTGTATATTTGGCTTTTAGTTCAAATAATGAGATGTTCAAATAAGAAAATAAAATTCAATCTCATTTAATATCATGGAGTGAAGACATGTGATTTTTTGTTCATTTTTTTGTTTGAGTATGATTTTATTTGTTTGTTTGTTTTATCAATAAAGACTAGGAAAGTCTTATTTTTTTATGATTGTGTAGAGTTATAATAGCTTCTAATTTTGGGGTGTAATGAGTAAAAATATAGTTTAACACCCATGTTGTATTGGGTGAAAACATAATCAAAGGAGCTAAAGGCACCAAGGTAAAAGTCCATTTCCAAGGATTGCACATGACACGTGTCATTTCTGTGTTGGTTTGTAACTTAAAATTTTGTATTTGGGATATTTAGTTTAACACTATTTGTTAAGTATAAATATATTTTAACTAAAATTTGATTTTATGTCATATATATTATGCATTCATGCCCTCTATCACATAAATATGAACATTTTTTTTGTCAAGGCCGCAATTTCAAAATCCATAATTTTCAAGGTCAAAAACATGTTTAAACCAAACGTGTCAAATTGGTTATAAAAATAATTTTCATTAGTTCAAGTCCTTTTGCCCTTCTAGTCATAAATGTTAAATTCCTTTCCAATTTTTAGAAGGAATGATGCACATTTGGTAGAAAAAAAAATGTTTGAAAAAAAAAGGATTGTTCACTTTTGAGGTTTGAATGCTATGAACACGTAAAAACATTTTTGATTTGTGTCAAGCTTTGAGCATATAACCTTTGCAATTTATGGAAAATATTCCAAAATTTTCTATGACAATTTAAAGTATTATGTTTCCTTTGTGATTTTCAAACATACAAAAATGCAGTTTTAAGGAGTGTCCACTCACTTGGGTGGTTCCTTTAACTATGTTTTTACCCTATTATGCACTTACAATATTTTCCACTATTCTTGTGCATAAGAATATTATTTTCCTAGGTTATTTATTTCTATACAATTAAAATGAATTATTGATTATGAATTTTGATGGTGTAGGTCCCAAGGCATTCTTGTTTAATAAAATTTTATGCTAAAACAATGAAAGTGAAAGTAAGTTTACATTTACATGTGAGGAAATTCAAATCCAATGTACTTCAAAAGTTTATATATAACACCTTTTTTTTAAATTCAAATAATTGTGTGTAAATGTAAAGCTTGCAATTTAATCATTGTATGGTTATGATGTTGAACTTGTGTTAGATTTTGGTTTTAAATTAATCATATGACAATGTGTGAATGTTGTTTATAAATTGAAGTCGAGTTGCATGATACAATTATTCAAATTTCAAAATATGGACATCAAAAGTTTTGAAGTGTCAAAACCAAAAAAGTGAATGGAAATTAACAAATTTGGTTATATGATGTGGTTATGATGTGTTCTTTATGTTTTGTTTCAATGATAAGTTAATGATGACAATGTACATGTATGTTGTTTATTACTTACATCATAGTTGCAAAAGACTACTATTTGGTTTCAAAATATGGACATAAAATTATTTTTCACATCACAATGAAGCTAGTTTTAAATTGATGTGCAAACATCATTTCACATTTGATAGCTATTGAAATATAGCCCAACTTTTGAACATAAACAAGGTCGACCTCTTAGCATTAGATAACAATAGAGATTTGATAGGATATTTTATAGCAATAGCGTTAACAAGTTGTAACTTAACACCAAAAACATTATATATATATATGGAATTGGACCTAAATCAACATTAGATAGCAACAAATTTAAAATAGGATATTTGATAGCAACACTTTAAACAAATTATAATTTAACACCAAAGATATAGAAAAAGTACATACCATTGTAAAGGACCATGAATAACCAAAAATGCCCACGAATATTATTTTTTAACATTGAATATTGATACACATAGTTATTTCATTAGCACAAAATTTGTGCAATGTAATTATTTTATGTGTTTCACAATGTAAAATTGTGATTGTCAATTCTAATAGGTGCAAAACAATACCATCCACAAATGAATATTAGTTGCAAAAACATTCCATCAACAAATTGACAAGTTGTAATTTAGAATTACACTAATTGATTCAAGTTATAACATAATACCATTAGCAAAATCCATTAGCTGCAAAAGAATAATTTGATAATACATTAGTTGCAAGTTAATTGCAATGGACATCAATAAAAAAATTTCATTGATGGATAAATGAAAGACCACATGAACATTCATTTGTGGATATTTTGTGTGAAAAACCTAGGTGAACATTCTAATTACAATGTAGTTGCATTTAATTACATAGAGTTGAACGTATTTTCAATAAATATATGTCTTCATTTACAAGTTGTGTCTAATGCAACTAGTGCAACTCATTTGATAGCACTCACATTGTAAAATATCTAAAATTACATGTGTTTAGTACGACTCAAAAATCTTATTGCAAGCTAAGTCGTAAAACTGCATGGTTTTTCCTAGTGATATTTAGTTATTTTCTCAAATGAAAAAATAATATTGTAATTTTAACAAGTGGTGGATTTTCAAATTTCCACTTACTGAAATTCAAAATACTTTTAAATCACCTTTCTCATATCTTGATCTGATGTAACAAATTGGTTTTGTCAAATGGAGGTTTAAACTTTAAATCAAATTTACATATATCCTTCATGTAATCATTTACGAATTCCTACAAGTGAACAAAAGGACATTCATACCATGATGGAATGGAACATTAAGGAAAGCTCTCTTGCACAAAACAACATTTATATCCCAACAACCAAAACCCACTTCATGTATACAATATATATGGTACAATGTGATGTTCCATGCTCTTAACATGCAATTCTTTTATGGCACATTTTCACACAAGCATGTATTATTCATACTACAACTTATTTGTAGTTATAGAAGTGGCTATTAAACCCAAGATCATTATCAACACTTGTCTTTCGGAATATCTGTATAAACAATTATGTTTGGCAAATATTTAAAAATATGATTGTAAGGCATGTACAATAAGACATTGAGTCCATGTGTCCAATGTCTCAATATGATCCATAAATATAAAAAATGGTGAAGACACGGCACACCACCCAATAAAATATACAACAAATACAAAGCAATTTAAAGACAACAAGTCAATGTAAGAGAAGCAACGACAAAGGATGATTTCATTAAATTACAACATATCCATGTAGATTGGAAGAACACAAGAAAATATTAACAAAACCATAAGTATTGGACCAATTCATGTTTTCCATGTATCTGCTTTATTCCATTTATTTACTTAATATAATATTTGCATGCATGAAAATCATTGTTGGGATATGGAAAAATATGTGTTTCTCTTTATCCATGGTACATTTTAAGGATTTGTGCATACTTGCAATGGGAAAATCCAATGATATCGAAGTGTCACATGGCATTGTTGATGATCTTCACAGTATGTACATATCCATAAAACCTAATGAAAGCATTGAAATCTTCATAGAATGCAAGAAGTTGGAGATGACAATGAAAATTAAACATCACGACCTAGGCAAATATGGACAAAATGCTTGTGGGATCACTACAACTAATTCAATATATTCATTCAGGTGGGTTGGTTGACGTAGATGTTAATGATAGAATTTCACATCACCACATACATGTTGAAAATGAAGAAAAAGGGGTCCATAAATAACAAGGCCATGGAAAGCATAATTTATGAGGAGGTGGAGAATGTAGTTCAAATGCTATTTACCTTGTGAGCGCACCTTGCCTTTAAACACCAATGTCTTAGATAATAGAGATCATGAACAAAAAACCCAATCCTTTTTCCTGAATGTCCACTAGATATGTAAACGGAATTTCATGCAAACACCTAATTGACATTATTTTTCATGCACTAAAGTTATGGAAGGCATAATAGCTATACAATCACAAACAACAGCAAATAACATACAACCCACCAGAATACATGAAGGCACAATATTGGTAGATTTGGCACAAAAGAACACTGACACCATAATTTGTAGGGGTGTATGACAATCAAGTAGCTTTCTACAGACTCATCTTGCAGCAATTAAAATGTTGCCATCTTTACTAGATCAGCATCTAACAGCATCTAACACTATTGAAACTAAGAAAGTTGCACCTATAAAGACAAGACATACACACAAATTAAACCCAATTCATTGCAAGTTCCAACTGTTTTGGGTTTGGGAGGTGTTCCCCAAGGATTGTCTCCAGAGTTTCATAACAGCAAAGATCAGACAAGATTCCTCTGTAGATAATCCTTAGGGATAAAGCCCCCAACACAAAAAGCTGAAATCAAATTCACACCGAATTGGGTTCCAACAAAAAAAACTACAGTAAACTAATATTCTGCAATAAACACCTGATAACAATGTCAACCCAGCCCTAAGAGGAAGCATGCACAGGTTGCTCAATTAAGGGTATGTAACAACCCACCTGCAGTGTGATGTACCCCAGTGGAAAATCTACAAAATTTGAAGACTAAAGCATAATTGAAAGCTGCATTATCAGGACATTGCACAGACTCCTACCTTCGGAAGCCAACAATGGCAACACAGTTCCAAGTTACAATTGACATCTGCCAACCTTGATGTGTGTCTTTCATAGTGGCAGACTATAAATCTCAAGTCACATGGAACATGGCCACCCAGAAGACTTGTCTAAGGCTTTCTTTGCAGATTATCACATGTGTCTACAAGGGGTGTTCCAGCATTCACCTACAACCATAACCCAGTTCTCTCAACAAAAAAATGCTCCTAATCTGGCTAAAACCTAGTTTCAGTGTAGGTGCTTATACTTGAGCTCAAAATAAGTATTACAATAAGCTTATTGATGCAAAAGCCCAGTGGAGTCAGACCAATGTCAGCCTGCATATGCCTTTCCACATTATACAGACATGATGAAGTTGTTCCACAGTTTCAAGCGATTGTGAAGTTGAACACATCATCACCTTGAACACACTTGTAACCATCCTCCTGTATAGGCCAGCACAAGTAGGCATGTGACCAAGTGCCTGCTCATGACATACCCTGCATTGTTGACAAGGTTCCTTGCTAAGATCATCTTTAGCTTCTTGGGCATTGCAGATGTTGAATGTGGAAAAGCTTGCAGCCATCAACCCAATCAATCAAAGTTGAAAAGCTGATGGTCAAGCTCTTGAGACTACAAGCACAGAACCAACAGAGACTGACACAAAAACTGCAGATACAGATCTACATCTAGACAGTGAGAATCTAAAGAAGACAGTTCAGATAAGTGTTAGCATGACTCCGGTTGAACTCAACCAAGCTCCCATAATTGCGGTCTGATATGCCCACAAAAGCAGCTTCTGAATCAGGGCTGAAGGAAACACCTGCCACCTCACCAAAAAGATCAATTTCCTGAGACTGTGCATAGTCCTGCTTGGTGTCAAGCAGGTGGACAAAGTCAGCAGGTTCAGCCATCATCATGAATCGTCCATCAGAAGTAAATCGTATTGAGCGAATTGCCCCAATGCGTCCCTTCAGAACTGCAAGGGAAGACCCCAGATACCGGGAGTCCCATAGGCGGCAGGTCATATCCTGGTTACCAGTTGCAAAGACCACACCACCAGGGTGCCATGCTGATGCAAATGAGTAGTCCGAGTGGCCCTTCAAGACTCCAATGACCTGTAATGAAAAAAAAAGCAACACTAATGAGTTTGCTGTCAGATTGGAATTACAATGTCATGAAATGCTGAACTGACAAAGAAGCACATGCTGATAAAGAATTACTACCTTGCCATTCTGACTGTCTGTCAGAAGCCCATCAGAATTGTCGCCCACTACTACAATGGTTTTGCTATCTGGACTAACAGATGTATGCTGCAACACCAGAGATAGTGGATCAGGAAAAGTCAAGTAGAAAGAATCAAGAGCATCCAAGTAAATAAATCATGCTGTTGATCTATCATTTAAAGAAACCTCACATCACATGTTTTGCTATGTAAATGACAACAATGATATGAATTCTACTGGTAGTTGTTACATGTGCACCACAACCATCACTATTCTCTACACAACCAGCTCAAACCAATTTATATCACATCTTGGCAGAATCACCAGTCCAGCAAATTAACAAAGAATGGCATTTCAATCTCATGATGACCACAACTGGGAACATTGCAGATGGAAAACAGTAATTATTCACTTCCAATAAATTGAATACAAAAGAAAATTTCAAACTGAAATGAACAGGCCAGAGGTTGGAGTCCACCCTACATTGACAGGCCAACCATACTGAAAGCAGCCCAAAACAGAGAAGGTATTGCAGTCAAATACTCGCACAACTGCGTCGTTATTAGAGCTCATCAGATGGATTGCACCACTGCAATTCAATTGAAAGTGCAAGAAGAAAAGGATCAAACATAATTCAAAACCAAGAAAAAGAAGCATCACTAGCAAGCAATTAGAAAATCAAACTAAACAGAAGAGACTGTGTCCTATGAGATTACAGAATCATGTACAAACATCATGAGCAAGTACTTTAGCTAGTAGAAGCAATGAATCTAGGAATTTGAGCAAAGACATCAAGATCAGAACCTGGAACTGTCATAGATATCAATTGCATTTGTAATGGCATTGTCATCATTAGTGATCTTTGCACAGTATGATACTCCAGGATGGTCCAGATTCTATTCAAGTCAAGAAGAACACCCAAATGAGACATCATTATCACCTTGTAACACCCAAATTAATTCCATGTCATAATTGTCCACAGTATTTGAAGATGCCAAACAAAGAATTCAACCCCATACCTTGCAAACCATCTCGCCTTGATAACCGCCAGCTACAAGAAGATTGTGTTTTACGCACATCGTGCACATCTGTACACGGCCCAGCCGTTGCTGATTTGCCTGCAGACCAATTGTCCACCAGTAGTCAGGTCACCTGCAACAATTAAACATGATAGCTTTGATTGACATTCAGTCTTTTATTTTGTTTTTGATTCTCTCATTGAATGAATCAAAAAAGCTTACTTGTAAGGACGCAATATGGTTGAATGCAAGTAAATGCCATCCCCAATGTCTAGGAGTCAGAGAGAAATCATCGAGCAATGCAACCATATTTGGAGGGATAAGCTGCAGAAAGTACCTGAGAACCAGCAACAATAGGTCCTCCAACATTGAGAACCTCTGTGCTTTTACGGGTCAAAGCTGACCAGTGCATGACTGAATAGCTGTGCATGAGATATACATCATGCTTTGATGTTGCCCATACTAGGTTTCTCAACTGTTCATTCAATAGTCAAAAACTGTTCAGTCACCATTAAACAAAAGAGATGCAGAGCTTTAAACTTTGCTACAAGCACATCCCAAATCCTGCCATAAAATGTCTAAAGAAACAAAGAGAACATCACATGGAGAGAGAAATGAGTGGATCCATAAGCTCACCTGAAAATGAACAATTTCAGGTTTCACAGCTCTAGTGTTATGTTGGAAGTGGTAAAACTTCCCATCATTCTTGACCTGCTTGCACTCCTGGAGGCCAAACCAATTTAGCAACAAACAAAAGCCCAGGCAAGTTGGACAACACCACACCCAAACTCAAAGTAAAAACCCTCCAAATTCAGAGATCTTACACCTAGTGAGAACAGAATATGTACCATTTCCATGTCATCCTGAGACTGCAGAAGGTTTCGATAATTCTCATACTGCTGCAGCCGTGTTTCTCGATATTTCTCCCTACTGAATTGCAGCTCGTCCCATGGAATCCCTTGAATGTCCTTCCCATGTCGAGCTTGTGAAGCTGTGGTGTCTGAAACCCTACTCGTCTGATACATCTTGAAAATCCACATGATAGGGTTTTGAGCATCAGATCACTTGACAATCTCAATGATCTGCCTTTAAACCTGGAAATTTAATAACAAATAGCAGCTGCAATGGAGAACATATGACAGAAAAGAATAATGCCATAAAGTACAAGAGTTTCTCAGACCTAAACAGGACGGAAGCCTCTCTCCTGGACTTCTCAAAAATGGCCACCAACCTAACCAACATCAAGCTGAAAACCAAGTGACTGTGAAATTCAATGCTCCTGGCTGCATGTTAGGTGCTCCCAGTGTAACTTTCAACATAGATGCAAGGAGGGTTCACCCTCCAATCAGCCACTCAAGGCATGGGACTCCCAAAAATTCCTTTGAGGATGATGTTCCCCCTCCAACATGCAGGCAGTAACCCGAATAGGGACGAGAAATTCAAGATTCGCTTCTCTGAAACCATTTCTCATAACCCTAACCTACAATCCACTGCAATTAAAGAGGTCCATGGAAGCATATGCAAGGTCCCTGAGAGAAACTCTCCTTGGACACGGTAAAATTAGGTCTTTGGGACAACAGCTCGGCCATATTTGCATGCTGACAGATACACAGGATAAAAATAACAGATATTCGGAGATTGCAACCGGGAGGGGAGGGGGAGAGGAAGAGCGTCACCCAAATTTATTTTATATTGTGCTCACCATATCGTTGTCTTCATCAGTGTCGGAGTCGAGAGGGATTCTATCACACCCGTCTAGCGAAGGCTCCTCCGCATCGTCGTCTTCAAACTCTCCCATGTAATCCTCAGGCATATATTGCACACCTCCTTGTTGCAAATAAGCCATCCCTCCGTCACCGCCACGCAGCAGCAGATCCAGCGGAAAAGACAACAAAAGCCCAAGAAACAGTCCGGGAAGGTCGTTGCTTGTTCCCTCACTCTCTCCCTCTCTCTCTCTCCCAGTCAGCCTGCTTCCCTAAAACACGAGAGAGAAGGAGAACAACAGCGACAGAACACAACGCGAGCTCTGCGCAAGTTCTTCACCACACCAAAACCCTGTGCCTATACCCGCGCATTTCTACATATTATGATGAATAATAATAATAATGGTGTGATTTATTCGTTCATTAGTTCTGCTATTCTTGCTCTTTCCCACAAATTTGCACCTCGTTGGAAATTAAGAGAGGCTTTATGAGCCCCACTTTAACGTAGTTCAGCATCATTAAGTTCATTTTAGGGTGGCATTATAATCAGGGTTTTTTTTTCTTTTTTTCCTGAGGTTATTTTTTAACAAAATTATAGCAAAATAGTTGAAAATTTACACTAACAAAACATAATTTCCCAAATTTTTCTCATTTTTCTTCGTCAAGAAACGATTAAAAAATAAATTAAAAAATAACTCCATTTCAATGTAGTTTTATAAAATATTTTCATACCTGTGAAATCCAATTTCCTTAAAATGTTGTTTAAAATTTTATATTGAGTTTTTAATGACAAAAATTACCCCAAAATTCAATCATTCACACACCATAGGTCTAAAAATTATGAAAGTGCCTTGGTGCATGTGTACTCATTGAGGGCTTTCCAGTAGTATGGAGAGTGCACCACAATTTCTTCAAAATTTTGATCGCATTGTAGGTTTAAACATTATGAAACCATCTCAATGCACCCAATTCATGGAAGGCTTCCCAATAGGACCAACAACATGGTGGTTCGGGAGATCTCAACATGACAAAACAAACAAACTTACCTTCCTTAATGGGAAATAGGATGAATTTATTCATTTCCACTATTTTTTCTCTTTTCACAAAAATGGCCTCCATAGGACATAAAGATAAATCTTGTTCACTAAATATCATAAATAAGCTCCATTAAGTTCATTTGCCTTTTTACTTTTGTGTTTTCCCCTTGTGATGGGTTTTGGTGGGCACACAACTTTTCCATGGGGTTCCTAGATCTTTCAATTTGGCATGACGGTGTTTCAAATGTTGCACAGTCACAAGATTTACGAACATAAATTGGATCACAAAACGCTTAAATGTAAGTGTAAAACATTTGAAGAAAATTGCTTAATGTATTTGGATGGAACCTTATATCCATTAACATCCTTCCTAAAAGGGGAACAATCGTACACCTAGACCTTTATGAGTGAGAAGGATCTTACACCTACTTCTAGGTGCAAGATCCCTCTCACTCTTGAATAAATAGGCATAAAACCATTAGAGGTTTCTTGGGTGAAAAAAGCATCAAAATTGCAACATGAAAAAAGTCCTTGCAATATATGCCTATTGTTGTTGGTACAAGAGAAGCCATTCCATGTTTGTAAATCATGCATACCTAATTACTTCACTCGATGAATGATCATCATCTGACATTGCTTTAAAAGTTCTGTTGTCACTACATACGCTTTTGCACAAAAAGCCCAAATTCAACTGGCGCAAAATATTCTCTACTCTCTGATAATTGGTTCTGAGATCTTCTCGGAATTTGTTGCTAAGCTGCGCATCACCAATTTGAAAATGGAAATAGAAGGCCCTGAAAAAAATGGACAAGATAACAGTACCTCCAGAAAAGCTTGTAGAAACAAGTGTCGCGTCTCTACAGGTAAAGCTTCCTCGTAACAGCACCCAAAAGATCCCACGCGCCTGATTACATCATCTCCTTCTCGCTCAAAACTGGAGCCTTGGGACTTTTGCTCAAGAATGTTGCATCGATTATCTTGTAATGTTTATGGACCTCATCAGCAGCTATTTTGAGATCGTGATCAATTGCATCCTCGTACTGATCATAGATCACTCTGAGTGTTTGGGCCACAAGAATAACTGCTCGACAATGACCAAGATCTCATAATCATCTTTTGAGATAATGTATGAACTTTTCTTTCAAGTTTGGCAATTGAATGTGTTTTGAGACCTTGTGGTTGGATTTGGAGAAATATGGTGTACACATTAGGGAGTAATGACTCATGAGGAATTGAATCGCAACATTGCTAAACATTGTCACAACTATGAATTTTGGAAACTTTGGATCAAAATTGCTTGCATATGCCATGAATCTAATTCCTTGTTGGTGGTAGTATGCAAGTGCATTCACAACTTGCCTTTCCTTTTCAAGTTCTATCACATGTGTCTACTAATGGTCAAATTCTCCCTAGATGTGGGGCACTTGAGCTTCATAAGCTTGCTTATTACCGCTTCCCCTCCTCCCCCTTTTAAATATCTTTTTTCTTATCTTCTAGAGGAGTTATGTGTTTTTTCTTTATGTTTGTCTACTCAAATTAGATGTGAATCATTTTCCATCAAAACCTTGATTGAGGTTGAAGCTTGCGAAATATTTGAAATTAATTTCATAAGAGCTTTTAGGAGTAATTTGATTGATTATTAACGATCTTGATCATAGAAAAGGCAAGTTATTATTGTTTTATGATTCATTTGAATGATTACATCATTGTAAGCATGTAGTCATATTTGAGTGTTTTATCATTTGCAATGTCCTTTGATACATGTCCCCCCTCCCTCTTTGAAGAGGTCCAAAAAATAACATCAAAGTTTGGAACATCCTCTGGTCTAAATATTAATGTAGTTCAAGTTTTTTTCTTTCTTTTTTCTTTTTGTTTATATACCCTTACTTAGGATATGAACCTTCTTTTGTTTTAAAACTCATCTAAATAAGGTGTGTTTCGCACAATGGCCTTGTCATATATATGGTTTTACATGTAAAAAGAAAAATCAATTGTTGATGTGATTGATGTTTATTTGGTTTCATTTCCTACCCATAGATTAAAAGAAACAAAGTTATGGATCTTTAACATTTTATGTCTTTTTTTAAATTAGGGAAGCAAAAGTGAAATACATGGTTTAGTAATTTGAATACAAAATATATTGGTTTATGGTTAGTCCAATAAACTTATGTATTTCTTGATTGACATGTTGTGAAAATGGCATTATTCCATATATGGTCTAATTGTGAATCGTGAAAAGTTGTATTTTCTTGAAAGGTCAAAAAAAATTTACATTGATGCATATAATTTGTTAGTTGTTTTGATGATGTTGTGTTTTTCAACATGTTCACATTGAAATCAGCTATGAATATTGTGGGGCAATGATGTGGAGCTTTTACATAAATGTCTTCTAATAGTTGAAGAAAACTTTGAATATGTGTTGTGGGGGGCTTATAAATAACAACAACATGAATTTCTTTTCTTGGATTAATCTTGAAGGTTGTTATAATAATTTCAGTACCATTTTTTTAATGTGTTTCATGTGTATGTTTGATGTGTTATTTGCATCATAAAACATAATAGTGTCATGTCCATCATAGCATGAAAAAACAAATAACTTGTGTTTGCTAGTGCCACAATACATTCAACTTCTATACTTTTGACTTGTGTTTCATTAAAGCATAATATATGTGATGCTTGTAAATTAAGGTCAGCAATTATATCATGGTAATGTTGATTGAGATATCAAATGTTTAGAGATTGAATGATTAAATAAAAAATTTGAAAGATTTGAAAGATCAATAAAGATAGTTTGTATTTACATTTGTTTATTCTTTTACCATCACATAAACATTGAATTTTTGTTATTGTAATGGATTAAACAAATAAAAGAGTTGTATACGTTAAATCATGTTGAAATACACCATGAGGATCAAAAATTAAATTTTCCATTGATAAGCCTTGAGCACGATGTGTTATTCATGTTATTGCTCGTTGAATAGGAAATTTTTTATGTGTGAATAAATTATTATAATTATGACTGACTTATATTTCTTGTACCTTTGTTATGATAAACACCAAATTATTTTGAATGGTGGGATAATTTTCATATAAAATATGGTTGATTATTTTTGGGTGTTGTTCAATTTTTGGGTTTGAAAATTCAACTCAAATTTCAAATGTTAAACTTGATTATATTGCAGTTTTAAAAAATCCTTCATCACCATTAGCAAGCCCATCATTGGTGCAATAATTGAATGCACACATAATTCAATTAACATATTTTGTTTCAAATGGAGTTCATTATGTAAGCCATCAATTTTCGATGGATCTATTTTAAATAATGTGAAATTAGGTGGACATGTGTCATGTATAATATATTTTGCTCGGAAGTTATAATTGGACCTATTGTTTGGTCAAATATTTTTTTATTATGTTCTCAAGTTGTTTTATTTGAATGATGGATATGACAATGAAACATGATGGTTTCCATTTTGACTTTTTTGCTACAAGTTTTGCCCATAATGGAATCAACCATTCCACTAAATCTTTCAAATTTTTCAGCTACTGATGACCCAAGCAACCAACACCCAATGTAATGAAGGTTGAATGCCATCAATGTGAAGAGCTGGTACTTCACATCATTGGTGCCAAATGTGGCATCCATAGAAATTAACCTTATTATGACCTAATTAGAACATGGCCTTGAATTGTGTTAGTGTTTGGGTCCAAATGTTAAAAGGGATTTGAATCCCATTCACCTCACTTGCATTTTGGAAATAGAAAACATCATTTGGGTCAACACATACCCACAATTGAATAGAAATTATTGGGTTCCTATGAAAGCAAGCTACTTAGTTGCAACTACTTCTTTTGTGTTTTTAGTCCAAATAGGCAATGATTTATAGCATGATGAAATCATCCCTAATCATGGGTTCGTCTACATTGATTTGAGCCCACCAAATTGCTTTATGTTTGTCATATATTTGTTTCATCGTGTACCTTAACCCTAATTGGCTCCATATGTAGTCCTTGAACTTTTATGACATACACAGAACATATAAAGACATTCATGAATTGGATTCAAGGTCATGTGCATCATGTGCGAATTCTCCACTAGCTTGGGTGTATGTTTGATGGTAGATAATGATCTCTACAACCTTGGGCCATGTGTATAGTTGCTTGATTGAAAAGTGGGCCCAATAACCACATTCTATGGACCTTGTGTGATTAAATTTTCCATAATGGTCTTTTGGCCCATACCCACATTGATACTTATAAAACATAATCTAATTACATTAGTTTACACAAGGACATGTGATATATCAATCAAAATGTCAAAAACCCAAATTATAAATTGTTGTACTATACCAAGTATGTCCAAGGTGATTTTTGATTTTTGACTTTTTGACTTTTTTTTATAGGGTCAATTTTTTTTTATAGTTCCATTCAATTGGGGTTTTCATATCCCCTTGTTCACCTTCCAAAAAATTCAATACCCTTGAATGAGGGATATATGCAATTTCAATTACCACCTTGTTCTTGCCTTCATGTTTAAACCCATTTTTCCACATCAAATCCATATAGGAGAAATGTGACCTTTCCAAGTTTTGGACCTAAATGGATTGAGACAATGGAATTCACCCCATGATAATAATCCCACAAGAAGTGGTTCTACAAAAATAGATGTAGTTATTTCATGTCAATATTATTATTCTAATTTTGGTAATTAACCCACAACCTCATCTCCCTATAATTACTAGACAATAATATATTCACATATCACTTAATTTATCATTTATTTTATTATATGTGTCCACACACCATTTAGCATAATTGAATGTCCAAACAATCATTTACAATTGCTACTTATTCAAAGCCCACCAAATTGAATAATGAGTCAAAAAAATATTATGAACCCAATCTAACAAATGATTACACATGGAAAAAAAACAACAGCACGTTGAAAATGAAGGTTAAAACCCTAATTTTTTACAATCAAATTTGCTAGTTTTCTAATGGTTACAAACACGTCTTAATTTGCATAAAACCATGGACCCTTTAATGGCGGTATTGTATGAATCCAAACCTTTAACAAATGCAAATTCCAAAATTGGAAAAAAATGATAGGTTTAAAATAATAATGGAAAAAAACCTTAATATTGATAAACAACTTTAAAATGAGTCATTTCCTAAAAATAAGTTCATTTACATAATAAACAAAATATATATATAATTGCACAAAAGGTGAACAAAGAAATCAAATAAATAAACCCCAATTTTCTAACTAATTAATTGTGCTGGAAAAAAAAATCATATTCTCATTTCAAAACTTGAATGAAACAAGGAGGAAATATTATTCATACCTCTTGTGATGTAAAAGTTAACTTCCATCTCCTTAAAAAAAGAACAAATGAATTGAACTTACAATACATATGTCCTTCAAAATGAAAGGAATTCCAAATCCTCCCTAGATATTTTTTGCTTTATATTAATTAACATTAAAGTAGGTGTGTGCCTTGCATATATAATGTCATAAAAATATTAGGGGCACCTTCCAAATATCCTTATGTGCATCTAATGGGAAAGTTTTAAGTTAGTATGTACAATATGCAATTAGATATTGATTCAAAATGAAAGTGTACCCCTAATAAATCATGCAAATAAATTATTGTCTCGAAAGGCAATACTCAAATTTGACCATTAAATAATCAACAATCAAATTTACCCATGCAATACCCACATTAAGGTACTATAACTTAATGTAATTTTATTTGGAGTATGCAATGTTAGTAGGATAATCATAATTATTATTTCATACTTTAGACCCCATATGCAATAACTTCAAATAAGTGAAGGTATATTTTAATAACAATGCCCTAATATAGGTAGTGCACACTATTTTAATTGTGGCCTTACATATGATTATGGCAAAGGAATCTAATTCAATTGTAATGTTTTCTTATTCAGTTTAGGGGTAGTGGATATTGTTTCCCAATGTTCAAGGGTATTGTCACAAGCACAAAAACCACCAAGTCTATAGGATTTTTTAAAGCAAGATAAAAACAAATGTAGACCTAGTTCTAAATTCAAATGATGAAATGAAAAAAACAAAAACAAATACATGACATGTGCAAAACAAGAATTCAACATGATTTTATTACAAGAAGGAAATTAAAAAAAAACAAGGTTATGACAAGAAAACATACCAAAAATTGGTGTTGAACATATTAAAGGTAATGGGAAATTCTACCTTGATTTACACTCATTGGGCACTTAGTTCAAGGAAGTTTTTAATTTCCAACCTACATGTGGCCCATGCGTTCCCATGTGTGAATTAAGAATGAATTAAAATTCAACTAAAAATTAATTGGAAATGAATTAAAAATGAACTAGAATTTAATTAAAAATGAGCTAAAAGTTGACTACAAATGAATTAAAACTTAATTAAAAACTAATTGAGAGTGAACTAAAACTAAACTTGGAGTTAAATACAAGTTCATTATAAGTCGTGGACGAACATTTATATGATTGAACTCCATAATGTTGGCATTTGTGATAAGTATTACATACCAATGGCCCCTAAAAAAATCCATAATTAATATAATACCTTAATGGTTGGAATATGTTTGGGGTTAAGGTTGGCACATTTCCTGTTGTCCTAAAGGTAATGCTTAAATATAAAAAAAACAAAAATTACACAATACCCTAAGTAGTTAGCATTAAGGTTAGGGTTGGTGGATGGTGTTCAATATGGTCCTCACAATATTGATTGACCCCCCAAAAACTAAAACATATGTAATATCATAATGAATGTATTAGGTTTAGGGCTAGGGTTGGTGTATTATGTTTCACACTCTTTTAGGTTTATGTAATACCCTAATTGGTTCACTAGGTTTAAAGATGAGGTTTGTAGATTATGATTAACACCATGTTGAAGGTTTAGTACATATGAAATAAAAATATATAATTTATGCAATATTGGCATGTGTATATTGGAAATAATTTTGGAGTGCTCATTATGAAATATGATGAGGTTATTGCAAAAAGGATTTTTTAAGGTTTAATTGGACTTGCACAAATGTTTGGATTACATATGCAATACTAGCAATACATTTAATCAATTTTTTTGTTCAATGCATATGCACATACATTACATATGGGACTTTGCAAATTTAGACTATTTACAAGTATGTCCTTGCAAGGTGAAAACATGGTAAATTATATAGAAAAAGTTGCAAAAAAAATATCAAGTTAAAAAAGAGGCAATTTTTCATGAAAACACAAGAAAGTATATTCAATTTTACTTAAATTTCATTTTGAAACTATTGAGCCCTCAATTAGGTTTATTGTAAATCAACTACAAAATTTCAAAAACTTTGGAATAATAAAAGTAAGGAATAAGTAAGTTTGAAATTGAATGGTCAATATGGTGTTCAAACCTACTTTTTCATTAGAAAATTTAATGAAATATACATGCATGAAGTTATAACATAAAAATCACTCTATATTCAAGGGCCTGACCAAAAGAAAATCTACTTTCTCTTTGATAGAATATACTTAACACATACTTGAATAAAATGTTACACTACAAAAAATAAGTTTTGAAAAGTTACTTGCATTTAGAAAAATCTACTTGAAACCTACTTTTACAATGTAAAATTAAAAAATTAATGCATAATAATGAAGAAGTATCTTGTTATTTATCACTCAACTAAAAAGATTGAATGTGTAGTAATTTTGTGATGAGTTTTGGTCCTACTTTTTGTTCACTTGACAAGTAGATTGACAAATATTTTTAGTTGTACACTTTATTGTGCTTTCACCCTACATAATTTTTTTTTCCAATGTCACTAATCTATGTTTGCGGAACCTACATTGACTTTGAAAAATGTGGCATGGAAATTTCATGGATGTCGTAAACCACATGGTACAAAATGTGTATTAGTCCAAAAATGGGATGCCAAATTGAAACTTGGCCAAATGATCATGAAGGTCATGAAAAATGATCTATGTTTACATATCACCTCATATTTTAATCGTTTTCACTTTCACTAGAACTATCATTGAATAATCCATTTGCATTATGATAATGAGTTGTTGTATTTTGTGCAAGTTGACCATATTGTCATGTGTATAAGTGATAGTTTGCCAAAATTGTTTTCACTGCATTTGCTATGAACAACTTTTTAGAGGCATTTCTAAGTCTAAGGTGAACATATAGGTAAATGAATGAGTATAATTTACCAACACAAGTCTTAAAACATAATGCAAATTTTAAGTGAAAATTGAATGTGACATTATTTATCAACCATGAACCATCTTTGTTTCATGATAATGAATAATTAGAATGTTCCTTTTTGCTTGAAAATCTTGTCCATTTCGATTATCCTAAACATTCTTAAGCCCTTTGTGTAGAAGATTTTGCTAGCTTGAATTAGGTCAACAAGATCATTGTCCTTTTCTAACTTGGTCATCACATTGGGAAGCCTGGACCCCACACCCCATGTGGGAATACCTAAGAGAACAAGCAATTTGGAAGAAGCCAATTTTACCAATGTAGACTTTGATGTTAGTTTTATTTATATTGCATAATTTTCTAACTAATCCCACTTGTGTGTGGGACAAGCCTTTGCTCGAGCAATTGCATTTTGTTCATTTTGCTAAATTTAAAAAAAAACATTGATCAAGACTTATGCATTCATTGATGCGTGGTTTTATTGACATGGCCCTTTTTGTCAGGTAGATGGGCATTCGAACTTCAATTCCATGAAAATATCATGCTTTCGACACAAATGTTTCACAAGTAATATTTGGCAAAATAGGATGCATTGCAAGTTTTAACCTTGCAAATAAACCTATGCCCATCTTTTTCCCAAATCATGCCCTCCTTGGCAAACCCCATGTGACATATTTGCCCATGAACTAACAAAACAAAGAAAAATAATGAAAAATTCAAAATGTTTAAATATATTGTAAAAGATGAAGGTAGGGCATTTGACGATGCAAATATTAAACCATGAGGGTATTACATGCACACCAATGATTACTATTAAATTTATTATTAAAAGAAATGAAGGTATTGCACAATGATTAGAAAGGCACTGCGGGTATTGCATGCACACTAGTGAATACTAATAAGGTTAAACTCTTGGCCATTGGGGTATTGCCATAAAAAAAATTGGCCATAAAAAAACCCACCCACTTTCTCAATGTGAAAAAATGAATGGGGTGAAGAATTATCGTAAGCATAAAACTAATGTTAACCTTTAGGACAAATGAAGACAATAAGTGATTATTCAACTTATTTTTTTATTGTAAAAACATTTGCTTGTTGTTGCTCCTTTGCGACAACATCTAATTACACTTGTTCATTTGTAGCAACATGTTGATTTGTTGCGCTTGGAGCTTACACTTGTTCATTTACATCAATAGGTTCATTTGTTGTGCTTGAAACTTGCACTTGTTCATTTGCATTTGCAAGTTGATTTGCCACATTTATTCCAAGCAATATTGGTGCATAAAAAATGCTTTCAATAGTTGCTCTCTCTTGACATTGCTTGAACTTTTTCTAAGTTTGCATCCTACAAAGAATGAAAGCAAGGACACCAAGATTACGACAAAAGAAATAAACGAATAACACTAGGATTAGAATAAAAACACCAAAAGGAAAGCACCATGATCATAGCAAGGGCATTAAAAGGATAACACCATGATTAGAATAAAACCACAATGAGGAGAACACTAGGATTAGAGCAAGAGAAGTAGGAGAAGAACACTAGGATTAGAATATAAACACTATGATTAAAACAAGAGTAATAGGAAGAAAACACCAAGATCATATCAAGATCACTAGGAGGAAAGCGCCATGATTAGAGTTAGAACACCAAGAATAAAACACAAGGATCAAATTGAAAGCACCAAGAGGAAAACACTAGGATTAGAGCAAGAACATGAGAGCACTGAGATCAAGAGCTTACTTGATTGAGGTGAGTGAGAGTGTTATTATGCCGGAGTCAAAAAGGTGACAATGTCGATCACGACGATGATTGTGAACGAGAATGTTGCAATGCTGGAGCCAAAAAGACGATAATGTTGACCACAAAACGAGAATGTTGCGATGATGGAGCTGATTCGGGTGATGCTGGAGGAGGATGAGGGGTGGTCAATAGGAGAAGGGGGCCATGGTTTTGGGGTCGGTAAGAGAAGGGGGTAGGTAGGCAGGAAGGGGGTTGATAGGTAGCCTGGGGGGTGGTGGGTAGGGTGGCGGGCTGACTGTAGTGTCAAGGAGGGGGGGCGGGGGCGGCCCTTTTTTCAACAAACCCCCCCCTCCCCGGGCCCCCGCGC
>Ga0116231_10006615_pt1 | contig 21948 bp, 18 predicted proteins | sample S1TSphgellanicum_2_FD_89695 | JGI IMG/M metagenome (GOLD analysis project Ga0116231, IMG submission 89695) | Host-associated microbial communities from peat moss isolated from Minnesota, USA - S1T2_Fd - Sphagnum magellanicum MG | ecosystem: Host-associated > Plants > Peat moss > Unclassified...
AGGACCTAAAGATAGTAAAATTTTTTTGATAAAAAATTGCAAGAAGGTTGGAGTTGAGCGAAAAAAAAAAAAAACACAAGAAGGATAATGATGGTTCTTTTGCATTGTTTTTTGTGTTGTCTCAATTTATAGAATACTCAATCAAAATTGAAACATTGAAAATGGAGATACTCATTGATTGTGAGGGAGGGCATGGTTGTTCATAAATCCATTGCCAAAAAGACCATGGAAATAAAAGAACATCATGCTTGGAATATTTTGAAGATCCAATTTTAAGTGACAACAAATTTTGCATTTGTTAAAATCTAAATTGATTGCATATCAGTTGGTTGAACGTAGGATAATGTAGACAAAATTGTTGGTAGTGTTTCAAAATTTACAATGATTAATATAATAAGTATTTTTTAATTTTAATTTCCAAATGTAATGATGAAATTACATCCGTGCTAAACTAAAGGATGATGTTTTAAGCAATATGTGAACATATGCTCTAAAAGGGAGCCAAAACGTAAAATTATTTAAACAAAATCTATTATCATATTTGCATTGTTGTAAAATTTTGCTAAATCTTACAATTAATGATTGTTAGTCTAGCAACATCCAAAACAAATAAAACATTATTCTACCCACATTCATTTAAATAAAAGGTCAAATTTTTACAAGAACATGCTTACAAATTTTGTAATTTTTTATCAAATGCACTTGAATAAATATGTTGAATTGTTTAAAATGAATTGTCACACCTCCAAACTTCAAATGTCAACCACTAACTTGTGCATAATCTCACATGTTCATAACTATCATATGTCCATACATAGTAGAATATTTGAATGGTTCACTATTATGAAACTTCATTACATTGTTTTAAACGTATAGTACAAAAAGTAATGTTTACATCACAAACACCTTACAGAACCACATTAAAAAAATGTTTGTAGTTATAAAAACCATTCCAATTAATTGCAATCCTCGTGAATTTGCAAGAGAACAAAAAAACATGGATGATGGGTACCATCAATGACATTTACAATCTATGTCCAAATTTTGGTCAGATTTTAAATCTCTCATTGATGTATTTAAAATGTTGTAAATTATAGGTAGGTGAACAAAAATCTTGTAAAGCTTTATTTATTTACCATAATGTCACAAATAATGTTAGTGTACTTCTACGTAACGAAAACACGAATGTTGTGAATGTTGGTCATTACATTCCATGATTTAATATATACAAAATAGTTTCCATCACTTTATCAATAGGAAAAGGCCCTTGCATGAAAAAATGTGAACATGTATTTGAAAGACATCATATGTTGGACAAGACTTTCAAATGCAAAAAATGTCATTCTATAAAATTGAATATATTATCAATTGACACATTTGGGTTTTGAACCAAACATATCGCTTTGATAACCTCCTAGAAATGTCTTTTCTACCTAGGCTTGTTCCACCATGGTCTATACAAACTCATTTTTTCTCTTTAACACATAATCACAACAATTGGTAAGTACTTTTGAAACAAGGTAGTCTCGTCCAACACTATTGGATATAATTGGAGCACAAGGTGACATAACCTAATGGACATGATTAATGTGAAAATATCTGAAAAATGAACCAAACCTCACCAATCAAGCAATGTCTAGGTTTACCAAACGTTACACAAACACAATGCACAAAAAAAACGAAAAATGAAAAAGAAGAAAGAAAATACAATGAAATAAATAAATGTATATATATTCAAGATTTAAAAGTTGAAAAAAAGGGCGATGATTGACTTGTTGGCCTTGAAGTGCATAGGTTAAGCAATTATTAAGCGTACAACAACACATGCCATTTAAGCATTGGGTAGGCACTTGCATATGTTGTATATGCATGTTACCTAACCTTGTTAATACCATGTCAACATAAAAATGACATCTCAATGAACCCTATGCAATGTACACTAACACAACATAATTACATATGTGAAGGTCTTATATGTTTAATTGCTTAGATGTTTGCTTTTGAATGAAACAAAAAAAATGCAAAAAACTACCTTCCCAAATTTAGTTATAGCTTGAATGAGGATTTAATTGCAGGACTTGTAACAAGCTTACATTGACCTTAAGCAATGTTTCTTAAATTTCACACAAACAATGTCTGAATAAATTCTTTCTATGAACTAGTTATGAATTAACAAGTTCTAAAATTATCATGGGGTAGATGTTATAGTTGTCATTTGTTGGAGGTAATTTAGAACAATAATGCTTTAAAGTTTCATTTTCTTTTAGGCTTAATTTCCCACAAGAAATAAAATATTTTCTTTTCAAAACCTACATTTGAATTTATTTGATGCATTTCAAGAAAACTTATTCAAAAGTTGATTACAACTTGTATGTGTACAATAGATAATGAGCTTGTTATTGAATCTTAAAACCTAACAATTTTAAATTTTTAACCTCAAAAATAAATTATGTTCAATCTTTTTGCACCCTTTGAAAAGTCTTGCAACTTGTTACCTCTTTTGCAAACTTATAGAAATCAAAACAACAACAATAATGGACATAATGATAAATTTTTAAAACTTAAATTGAAATAAAATAAATTTAATTTTAAAAATCTATAATATAAATTAAATCCAAAGAATTCATAACTGTGGGGTGGAGTAGCATATAGATGATAAAACAATGAGAAACTTTATCATTCAAAAATCATAGAAACAAGTTTTTTGCCATAAATTTTTTCTAGTAAACCCAAAAAAAAATCAAGGTAAACCTTCTTCCACAAATGTCACAAAAATCACTTGGTGATTTATCATTGAAATGATGGTTGATTGATTAAGCATAATGTTTAAAAACTTATAGTCTATAACTTTATCTAATACTTTTTTCTATACAACACTTGAAATATAAAACAAAAAATTAGAACATGATTTTTCATCATTATGATTTTTTTTCAATTGTGCATTCTCTCACAAATACAAGTAGTTGACAAATGGAAGGGGATTTAGAAAAAGGCAAGAGCTCCTTCCCAATGCAATATGATGCCTAAGAAAAAACCAACACAACCTTCTCACGTGTCTTATTTGTTACAACAATCACTTTCCCATTCTTTTCTCTCCAAAATACAAAACTCAAATTAAATTCTTGTGTTCAATTAACTTGGTATGGTTTTGAAATGTATAAATTTTAATTTTGATAAATCTACATGTTGCAAAAACAACGTAACTCTTTTTTCTCTACAAACCTTACAAAATAGCCCACCCATTTTTGAATTGAATTCATGAATCCAATCAAATAAACTATACCATGTGTCCTTCCATGTTTTTTGGGTAGCCTCAACAACATTCACTTTGTGGTTATCACTCAATAAAGAAGGAGGAGCATGTTATTCTACATCAACGAATTGATATGTGTTTCTAAATAAAAAAATCTTTAACTAATTTTTGTCTATTGGCCATGCTAGAAAAAAATGAAAAAATAGGTGAAAAACCTTCATGCTTTGGAATGTTGTTGAATGGAACAATGACCATGGAAAATTGTTGCAAATATGTGAAATGCTTGTCACCAATTGATTATTGAATGACAAAGTAGTGTAAAGGTTTGTTGTGAAGCTATGAGGTGCATGCCACCACTTGATTAAGGTTGAATGACAAAATAACGTTAAGGTTTGTCGCAAGTTGTGAAGCACCACTTGAATCTTGAGTGATGGTGAACAATGACATGGAGGTTGGAACCTCCAAGGGAATAAAAAAGATGCAAAAGTGTGAGGCATAACTTGATATTTAATGAACGTAGTGGTAAGCATGCATGTTCACTCTCGAACGACAAAATGGTGAGCAATGATGTGTTTAGGTTGGAGCCACCAAGAGGAAATGAAGCAAAAATGAGCATATTAAAGTGGGCAATGATGTGTTTAGGTTAGAGCCACCGATAGAAAATGAAGCAAAAATGAGCATATTAAGGTGACACAAGAAAAGTTAGGGAAATATAGGATAATTATTAGGTATTTATTATAGAATGTTTTTTTTTTGGAGATGTTATTTGTTGTTGGAACCTAGATTAATGTGAATGGGGTCATGGGTTTTCCATTTTTGGGGGATTTATCCCAATAGTGTGACTCTAGAATGTCATATTTCATACTTAAAAAATATTCATTTGCAAATTGTAGGAATCCAAACTCAAAACACAATCAAAATACAAAACAACCTTGTGATTGATATGTGTGCATGTTATGTTATTGTGTGCATGACTTTGTTAATTTCAATAACGTTGACCGTTGATCTTGTAATATGCAATATAATTTCATTTATTGATTTTTCCCACATGGCAAATGATGTAATTAAAATAGGAATTTCTTATTTGTTAATGGTCAAAATCTTGACAATCATAGTAATTTCTAGAAATTTTGTATCTCTTGAAATTTTGGTGGGTAATATAATTCATTATCGAAAAAATTGGTTAATTTCTCATGTTTTATGGATAGTTTCATCCCTTAAATTTCAAATTTTGTATTAGTTTTTTGGGCAAAGGGTTTGATGAACATATGACCAATTGCAAGTTCTCCTTGTACATTGGATTTGACTCCATGAGTGGGTCTTTCTATAATTTCTTCTAGAAATATGACGAAAACGTAAGGTTTAGATTTTTCTATCTTTACATCCACTTCAATGGTGCTTTGTATTCATTAACTAGGTGCTAGTGAAATTGTTTGCGAAGACTAGTTGTAGCTAGTCATTGTCCTTCACGATGAGGTGATGGTTTGATGCTTAATAAATGACAATCAAATGGGTATGACCACATTCATACTGGTCATGTTCCTTTGTTCTGCATGCAATGGAGAGACTACTAAGGAATGATGTAGTGTTCATTTCGTGCCACATTTTGAAGGAATGTTCAATAGGTTGTTACTACTTTGAAATGTGAGTTTATTTTTTTGGGAACTTCATGGAGTATTTCCTATATTAGATGTTGTTTGTTTGAACTTGCTATAAGAGGCAAGACCATTAGACTAGTCACTTATTTTGGTTTGTTTTGGTATGTTGTAAATGACACAAATGCTTCTTTGGGTCAGGTGTCCCCTTACATGTTTCCGTGGAATTTCAGTTTGCAACTACATTCATATTTCTTGGGCTTCAGTCTTTTTTCTCCTTGGCTCATATGTGAGATAATGTATTTACAGTAAATATCAACAACTAATTCTTTCAATTTCCAAATGCACAAGGTAGATGTCTAATATCAGCCCTTTTTTTCTTTTTTTGAGGGGGCAAATTTTCATAACTTGGCTACAAAAAAAAAATCAAATGCATCTCATACAGATGTAATCAAATTTGGCTAATTCCTCTTGTGGAAAAAAAATGCACCAAAGTAGCCAAATTTTGAGGAAACAATTTCTGAAATCACCATATAAAGACAAATCAATTTCCTGCAGGTTGCCAAAATATAGCAAGATTCTTGAAGATTTTCTACTTTCCTCTCTAATCTATAAGGCTCCCCATTGCCTCATTGCATGCACACTACTAGTGACAATCAATTTGAAAAAAAATGAATTGATTTGGTGACAATTAGGAATACAGTTTTCATATGCATGAAAACCCAAATCACTACTAAAGCAAGCTTCCCCCAATAGCTTTGCATCTCTCAATACAGAATGTTAAAACCTAAAATATTGAAGGATGTAAAGCAATCACCATCTTTCCAAGTTTGCCAGCATGAGTTTCTAGATCATGGAAGGAAGGATCGATCTTACTTACTTTTCACAATAGTTTCCCAGAATCCTGACGTTTCACTCCCAATTCGATCCCCATGAAATGTTCCACAGAGGATCTTCACAAAACATTAATCACAGCTATAAGTTCCACCACCATCTCATTACAATACATGATTCCAGAGAGACATATGGCATCAATTAAGTTAAGAGGAGGTTGCAGTGACCGAATGACTTTACAACTAGGGCTTACAAGAAGTAGGGGAGGATTTTACAGTTTCATCAGAACAGGTGCCTGTTTCTTTACATGGCCAGGAATGTTATATCTACAATACCCAACAGTGGCAATCATTTTTTTCCTGGTTGTCATGTTTCTCAATCTGTTGTTGTTGACATTTTTTCCTTTCTCCACCTAAAACTTTTACTCCATTTGTTTTTATCTAATTGCAAATTTCGGAAGGGAACAGATACCGGAAACTGAAGTCAAATGGAAGAACTGCAAAATTGTTGGATTGCAGAAGGTTGTAGCGGCGCTGTTGAATGCACTCAAATATGAGTGCAACTTGAGCTGTGGGAAGAAAATTGCAGACCCAGTCCAACAGAACACGGTCTTCCACAGTCTCATGAGCATGGCAGTAGAGCAGCTTTGGAATGAGAAGCTTTCCCTTCACTGAGATACCCACAGCCGCCCTTGCATAACCATGAACTGCAAATCCAAGTTCCTCATGCACATGCTCTGCAGTGTATACACGCACCTGTGACAGCCATAGCAAACCTAAATTCCCATTAGTAGCATGAAATTTCCAGTGAACTATCGAACTGAAAGGGGAGACAGTTGAAAGAAACAACACTACATGATTCTTCAGAGAATGAAATTGACAATCCATACCATGGGGGAGGAATGAGCACCACAACAAAGTGCAAAGTTGACAAGTGGCTCCACACGCTCAATACTGTATTTGATTAGCTCCTCTTTCAGTCTAGTCTTTTGAAGTGCCATCATTAACCCCTGACATCCCAATGCCATTCCTCCATACTCTCATCACTTGCATCAAAAGAACCACCTTCCACAAAGATGCTACAAACATTTGTCATGTGAAGATAAAAACTGAAGCAATTCCTCCATGAACAAAACAGATGTTGTCTGAGGCTCACAAATTGTGGTCGATGTGCCATAGCTTTTCCTTTGAGTAGACTGCACTCAATTAGAGCAGCAGTAAACCAGTGTCCACCCACACAATATGCAGCCTGCATTTATACACAGGAATCCAAAGCTCCCTTTATTACATTTCAAAAGATCAGCACACAAACAAAGGAATGAAAAGAACTACTAGTTAGCACCCAAAATATGCACAACATAGGTACTGTGATTGGACAAGTACCTTCTGCATTAGATTGAAGAACTTGAGGTCACTTCTTGGAATGCCATATGCCAGAAAGGCCTGAAACCATTTTGCCCAAATAGACTTGTTAGATGATGTCACACCTGTCAATTTTTGGACACAACAAAACCTCAGGGAGGATGTCATAGGTCACAAAGAATGAACGGGAGTTTGAACAACTTACATGCATCATAAGAGCATTGTAAATGTTGATCCAAAATGCCAACTTTTCTTCATGAGACATGGTCTGTGGATCAACTTTTTCTAGTTGCTCCACCAACAATCTGCAAAACCAGTATGACCCTTGTGATGAATACTATAAACAAAGATAAAGGGAGTCAATGATCTGAAAGCTAGAGAAAGAGGGAGGAATCAGAACAGAAAAACTAATCTAGATTTGCCAAGAGCATGAGCTGCATACTCAAACTGCTCTTTGCCTAAAGAGAGAGGGCAGAATTATTATAGAAAAAACCAACCTAAATTTGCCAAGAGCATGAGCTGCATACTCAAGCTGCTCTTTGCCTACAGATAGCCATCGAACCTCAATCACTTGGTTATATGGTCCGACATCAGCCCAGGAGAGCTTTCCCCTTGATTTGTATGGGTCAGATGTTGCATCAGTTGCCATGACATTCTCTTGAGAGTGAAGACTCTGGAGTGGGCTTCGAGTGAATGACAACAGTGATGACTCAGACACTGATGAAAGTGATGATGCCACTAGGTTCCCTAAGTGTGAAGTTGGAGACTGATTTCCTGCAAGCAAAATTCCTCCATCATTTGAATCTCTCAATTGGCAGTATATCTTTGAGATGCACTGCACCATTTCCTCCGAAAGCTTGTTAGCATTTGGTGGCATCTCAATCCATCGCAACCCCTCAAGATCTTCATCATCTGTGGACTTTGGTGATTCTGGCCTTAATGGAGAATCTTCATTGTCTCTCTGGAGACACAAAGCACAAAATGCTCTGTGGTTAGAAGAAAAGCACCACCTTATGTATCTCACAAACCTCAAAGGCCTAGAGTAGGGATGATTTTCAGATCTAGAGAGTAGTTCTGTTGCTGTTCACACATGCTTGTAAGTGTTTTTGTACCTCATATTCTGATGAAGAGTGTGAAGAAGAGTTTTGTTTGAAATTTGTGAAGTTGGCAGACACAGATCTCCTTCCTGAAGAAGAACAGATGTCATCATCTGGTAAAATGTTTTGAAATGAAAGGCACTTTGCTGATGGCGAAAACTCAGGCCAACCACTGACATGAACCTTCTCTGAGCTTGCTGGTGATGGAGGACATTGAGTTTCATGGGAGCTGAGAGGAAGGTCTTCCTGCACTTGTGTTGCTATTGTGAAAAGATCCCTGGAATGTGATTGATTTCCATCTAAGAGAGAGGGTTGGTTCTCTTTGGGTGTAACTGGCCCACTGATTTGTATGGGTGAAAGTGATCGCCGTTCCTGCACAACTTCACACATCAGAATTGAGTGCTTCTGAGATTTCAAAAGATTTTTCTGGTTTTCGCAATCATCATGTCAACACTAATATTATGAGAAGCTACAGCTACATTCACCCTGTGGATAGAGCTCGGACGTCATATGGCAATCATTGATCCCAAGAAACTCACTGCTCTTTTCATGGAGCTTGCAAAGAGGATGATTGAATCCAAATGAATTTATCACAAACCTTTCTCAGAGAAGGACGAGTTGATCGGCAGAGCAAATCTTGGCCACGAGACCAGAAACTTCGGCGAGGTGGTGAGGGTGGTTTGGGATCCTCTTCTGCACCAGGACATGGAACATGCAGAAGCTCCTTCAAAGTAGCAAGAGGAGGTAGGTTCAAATCTTCTGATTGCAGAGGTGACTGGCTGTTGGTGCTAGAAAAAGAGAGACCTGGAACTGGAAACCTTTCCTGTATGGTTTGCTGGGATGAATGTGCGCTATTATGGAGCTTGACAGCTTCATGCTCATTGCTCTCGTGTAGAAGTTGCCATTGCAATGCAGTCATCTGCATCTCAAGCTCTAAAACTTCCACTTCCAATATTGCAATATCCAATAGCAGCTTCTGCTCCTGCAATAACAAGTTGTCATGACCCAAGAATAATTCAGGAAGAAGATGATGATCTCTTCACGGTTGGTACACAAATCCCTCATGTGACTTCTTCATCAAGAAACTTGAAGAACAAGATGAGCATCCATGGGGTTGTCAAAGTGGAGAAATAGCATCACAACATTTGTCAAATGAGGAGGATTTAGAAGGAGAAATGAGAATTACAATTGCAGGAAGATGTGAGGGAATGAGGTTTGGCAGCACTCCAGGGTCATGCACCAGAGCTTTCTCCAGGGCTGTATGCAGCTCCTGCTCCTGCTCCAACTGTCTCTGCAAGGCTGACACCTGCATAGACAATCCTTTTGTGCACCTTTGAGAAAATTTGCAATCAAGCAAGATAGTAATAGCAAGCATTACAGAAGCAGCAACTGTTTGATAAGAAGGTCGTCATTGTCAGTTCTTTGTTGATTCTTGTAAACCGCAAAAACCAGGGTTGTCTTCTTGTCCATTCAGAAACACAACCACCCACCCTAAAAAAAGAAAAGAAAAGAAAAGAACAGCAGAAGCTTGAGAATGAGAGGACTGACTTCATCTTCGAGTTCAGAGCGAAGCAAGAATCGATGAAGTGAAATACTACTTCTTGAGTCATAAAACACATCATCATCAACTTCCTGAAACAATTTAACACAAACACAAATCCAAACACTTTGTGAGAAACAGATTAACAACAAGTACTCAGGAACAGACTAACATCTCTCTCTTGAGCATCCGGCAGAAGCAGAAGAAAAAGAAGAAGAAGACTTGATAAAGAAAAAGCAGCAGCAGAAAAAGAAGAAGACTTGATAAAGAAAAAGCAGCAGCAGAAATCAACAGTGCAGCCATCGATGATGCTGCTGTTCTCAATGGAATTTGTAGCTACAATTGTGTTTTTTGCATCATCAAATCAAGTTGTTTGTTTGTTGCAATCAAGATGCAATCCACTTACAAAATATATGCACACGATCTGCCATTTTGTTTACCTCCTCTGTTGTTGTTGTTGGCAATTGAGGATGCTGGTCGTAGGAGAAAGAGGAGGAAGGAGGAGGAGAAGATGGCAACAAAAACAAACCTTTGAGGAGGCTAGAGAATCGTGACTTTTGTGTTTCTTCCACGCCTGTTGTGTTATGCTGCACAAAAAATAAGACGGTTCAGCATCGCCAAAGCACACATCATAAGGCAACTATTGCAGCAGCCAGGGCTTCTTCAATCGACAGCCTTTCACAAGACAACAAGATCGATGCCGTCTTTGAGATTTGGTGATCTATCGAAGCAACAATGTGAAGGATTGGACAATCGCACCTCTTCAAGACGTGCTGCATGCTGTTTTCCAGGCTTGAAACAACTCCGCCTTTACGAACTAGATCGTCTTGATCCTCAATATTCTGCCACAGACAAAATCGAAAAACAAACCAGCAGCATGTATGTATCAAGGTCCTTGTGCTGATTGCTGGATCGATAGCAGGCATCCGCCGCCGACGTTTTCAGACACTCCAAGACAGTGTTGTTCACGTGCAGAAGAAATTCTCGAGAAACAGTGTTTTCTACACAATGAGACAGACTAAGTGCAACAACAACTTCTCGTCGCGTAAGGCAAGGCAAATTGAGACACTCTTTGTTTGTCGTGGTCGAGGTATGCATTACCTTCACAGAAGGCGAACTGGAGATTACATTTTCGTCTGAAGGAAGAGGAGGAGACGAGCATGTCGTCGGAGGAGCGATTGACTTCGAGTGGATATTATTGTTTTGCTGCTGCTTGCGCATTTCTTGTTTCGTCTTGCGCGGAGGAATTGACCACGATTTCTTCTGGAGGAGCTCTCCAACAAGTCCTTCAACTAATGTCGCGATCATCACGCTCGACGATTTCTTCGTCTTCTTTCTTCTTCTTCTTCAGCATGAACGTGGAGGATTTCCTCCTCGCCTGCAACGGCAGTTGTCGCGGACAGTTGCAATTGTCTTCGCTGCAACAACAACACGCAGGAATGACGACTCTTCATCAACAACTTCTTGCACTTGCTCTCCTCCGTCGCACCAAATCCTTATGATCATCCTCCCTCCCGCCCGTAATATTGTGAAGCGTCTTCTTGCGGATTACAATACAGTTAACTGCTGCTTTGCGGATTTCACTACCGGTTTCCAGACATTTTCTTTAACGAGCTAACTCTTGAGCTTTACTTTCGCAGAGAGAGAGAGAGAGAGAGGAAAGCATGAGCAATCCAGCGCTACATATACACATAGGCTAAAGTTCTTCATCAGAGAGAAGATCTATGCAACAAAAGAAGAGAGAATCCAGCTCAGAAACGGCCATCGCATCGCAGCAGGAGAGAGATCCTCCTTGAATGAAAGACGTATTCCGAACGATGATACGAAATCCACATTCCATCCCACGCCAAAATCCTTGCAACAACCATTCCCTTGATTAAGTTCCAGATTTCACAACATTACCAGAGCTCGGTAAGAGCCACCCAGCGATATAACTAGAGCTCCAAAATGCGGCTCCAAATCTGTTCATGAGAAGCCCAAAGAAATATCTTCACAGCCGCCCTACATCCCTTGTGACGAATCTCGCCCCTTCAGTTCCTCCGGCTTCTATCTTCAGAAGCTTTCCCAGAGTTTCTTCAAAAGGCCGAAGATGAAGGAACCACCACACATCCCCCTGGCAAAGCTTCAGAAGCTCAGACTTGAGTCCCAAAGAAAGAGGAAAAAAAAAACACAGCCAAAAAGAAAAAAAAAAAAAATCGCAAAAACTCCTCAAGAATTCATCTCTAGCTAAGATTTTCTTTTTCTTCAAAAACATACACAACTATATCGAGCAAACACGAACTCCAAAATGCAAAACACGCAAGAAACACAAAACACACACACAAAGAGACACACAAGCGAAGATGCACTACCTCAAAGGGGAGCTTGTAGAGAGAGAGAGAGTGCATGTTCCAGAGGAGAGAGAGAGAAATACTATTCCGCGCCTTGGAATTTGCATCTAAGTAAATATAGCTTTTACGGAAAAGTAAGTTTGTCTGTAATGTCTAATAAGACGGTGTGTAATTAATTAATTAATTAAATTTTGGTTCCAAGAGATATATTAATTAACACATTAATATATAAAAGAGTGTTTTTATTCAAAAGACATTCTTTTTGGGAGAAATGCACTCATCAATTTCTTAAAGACTCATAAAATTAACTAATGGATTAGTGAATTAATTAATAAATATTCTGACAATTTTGTCTACTGAAGTCATGCATTGAAATATTGCCAATTCCTTGTAAGGTGGGGGGCATATTTATTTATTTATTTATATTTATTATACATGTCCCCTTTGCTACCAAACACTTTGAACAACTTGTGTAATAGATGATGGGTGAAATACCTGATTGGAATAATTTAAACTTTAAAAAGCCCAATTTGAACTCTTTTAAATTATGATGCCTAGTTTATATGTAGTTTTTCATTTGGTCCCACATTTCATTCGGTGGAATGTTTACTAGATGTTAATGTGAATTGATGAGTTTGTTTGTCATGGGAACTTCATTGGGAACATTTCTTATTTTAAACTGTTGTTGGATTGAAGTTTGAACTTGGGTTAAGGTGCAGTCCTTGAGAACAATGGTTTTTATTTTTCCTTTAAAATTCAAAAAAATATTTAAAAAAATTTTGGCGAGGTTTTGCCAAATAGGATTTCAATCTATGCAAAGGTTTTTTTCATGGAACAAAAACAAAAAAAATCCAAATTTGCCATATTTTGAAGGAAATACAATTTGGTTCCAACTAGCCTAATAACACTGGAACTGGAACCAGAACCAAAACCCAAATTAAATTTTTAATTTTTTTTTCCAAAAACCAATAAAAAATCAAAATTCGAGGTTTTTCCATAAAAGTCAAGAACTCGTCCAACACTACTGGGAACGGGAATTTCCCTTCCTCAAGCTGGCATATTATGTTCAATTCGTCCCATCGACTAGGGTACCATCCACCTAATGCACTACCACCAAACAATTTCAATGGGGATTTTAATAATCCCTTGCAGAAAAAGAAAGAAAGAAAGAAAAATAAAACAACCTTCCAAAATTCCCCCAAAAAAAATTTAAAAGTAAATTTAATACCTTAAATTATTTAAAACCCTAAACCCTAAATTATTTAAAATATTATTAAAGTATACTTAATACCATAAGAATCAAGCACAAGTATTAATGCAAGTAACATAGATTGATTGATACACAATTGCCTATATTTGGGTGGTTTGCAAATTTGCCTAATTTGGTGATTTATATCATGACTTAGTCATAGTATTCTATTTGTCCCACCCCCACATCTAAAGGGGGGGGTGGGTGGGGGAGCTAGAAACTATTTTGTCAGTAGTAATGTACTTAAGACTCTCGAAGCTTCATTTATTTATTATTTATTTACTTTGAAAATATTTAAGTAAGTAAATAAATAAATAAGTAAGTAAAATATTGATTTATTTGCTCTGGAAGCTTGTATACTTTGATAATAATAATAAAAAATTGTATGTGAGTCCAAACCAAACACCCACCCCATTCTTTCTAGTGTATATTTCTGAGCATGAAGAATTATTATTATTATTATTGTTGTTGTTGTGATGGTGTGTATGTGGCACTAATGAAGGACTTGGCTAGGCTAGAATGAAGATTTTGCACCTTTAACTTATTATGGTGGGGACCTTTGTGGCCCAAGCTTCCAAAACAGCAAAGGATCCAAAAACCCTAATCTAATTAAATTAAATTAAATTAAATTATAATGAATGCTAGCTAGAGAGAGAGAGAGAGAGAGAGAGAGAGAGTGTGTGTGTGTGTGTGTGTGACCAACAACAACCAAAAGCCTGTTGGCTTCTTATTTATTGGGGTCCACAAACACCAAAGACAAGAGAGGAGGAGGAGGAGGAGGAGGAAGAAGAGGACCCCACAATGCTACAAACAAAAGACCTTTTCTCAAGAGTGCAGCAGCACACACAGCAGCACTAGTGTTTTGTAGACAACACACAAAAAGAAAGTCACAGGCTTTTTTTAAACCCCACCCAAGTAGAAAGAATTGTGCTGTTCTTGAAAGGCACAGCCTGCATGAACAACAACAAAGCAAAAGAAACAATAATCCCCAACTAAAAGCTGCTCTAAACTAAAGTGCTATGGAGCTTGTTGGGGGTGGGGGGTTTCCCCAAGTGCATTAACAAATTCCCATAGTCAAAGGTTTTGGAGAAAGTTTTTTGCTGACATGGCGTTCATTCATTGGCCGTAGCAACAAAGTTTTGCTGACATGGCATTCATTTGTTGGCCGTAGCAATCAAGTTTTGCTGACATGGCATTCATTTGTTGGCCGTAGCAACAAAGTTTTGCTGCCATGGCATTCATTTATTTGGCTGTAGTAACAAAGTTTTGCTGACATGGCATTCATTTATTGGCTGTAGTAACAAAGTTTTGCTGACATGGCGCTCATTTTATTGGCAGTACTAACAAGGATAGCTACCCTTTGATGCACCCTAACAAGGTTAGACTTGTGTAGTTGGTTACTTTATACTAAGATTAGTACCAATCTAAATAAAAAGGTTTCATCAATATACCCACCCAACATTGGTTTCAATTGGACAATTTTTGTCATATGTTTAAATTTATTATTATTATTATTTAAGAAATAAATTAAAAAAAGACCCCCCAAAAAAAAAAGGAGAGAGAAAAAAAAGTAGTTGTTGTTGGACCACTATCTTTCTTCTCTTTTTTGCATTACCTTTTTTGTGGCATAGTTGTGCACCTCCTCCACATTGAAGAAGAAATCCAACATGAAAAGAGTAGGGTATTCAACAATGTTTGGAGGTATCCAAGCTAATATAGTATAGAATGATATAGCTAGCTGGGAGGTTGTTGATCTGCTATCCTATCACTAGTAAAGAAAGTTCACCAGATAGGCTTTGTAAAGGAAGTTCCACAATCTACTTGTGATAAACAATTATGAGTATACATCCAAGCATGCCTCTCTTTCTCATCTAATTCTCTCCACTCCCCCCATTTTGTCAGGTGCCATGCATGATACTATTATCATGAGGATTTTCTTTTTGAGCTTGAGGTTTGCCTTTTCCAATCATTCATTCAAAACAATGACCAAAGACTATGCTCCTTCTCTTTCCCTTCCCTTTCAAAGAATACTAAAGAGGAAACCAATCCTTACCCTCTAGTATTATCACCCCCCATAGATAAAGAAGAAATAAAATGGGGGCAACTTGGGACTTTTTACCTCTTGCATGAGGAGACAAAATTTGAGTATTATAATAATAAGAGTAGCTTCACCCATGCTCCCTATCACTATAACCGACCAATCAAGAGTTGTCATTTTGTTATGCAATAATTTTTTTAATTATAAAATATAGACATTGACTCTTGTGCAAATTCATTGATTCAAATGCATTTATTGATTCAAATTTATAAATGTTATTTTTCATGCAAAATATGTTATGCAAGGTTCCAACATAATGGCTCTAGGTAACACAATTTTTTTAGTATGAATTGATTAGCACTAATTGGGCACTTGTGTGAATCTTGGGTATTAAACAATGTTTTTTTTTCATTTTTGCAAAGTAGCCAATGGGGCCATAGTGGAAGTGCATGGGGGTGTTAAACTAGCTAAAACTAAGATGTGTTGGGAGCTTTATCTAGCCCCACTTGCAATTTTTTTAATCTCAACATTATTGCCACTTGAAATGTGACAATGTAAATTTTGCCCTCTTCCAAATTTAGAGGTGGGAAAATCTAGTTACACTTGGAATCCAATTGGAGGTTTTTGGCTAATCTTCTTTTGCATTTGGGAATTTTTAAGATGACGTGTGAAGTATTTTTGGTTGGAATTTGACTATTTGTGTCAAACTATAAAGCTTAGGGCATGTGAGTACACTTTGTGAACTACATTCTACACACATAATGCAAACTATAAGCATGTTTAAACAAAATGCACAAACAACATATGAATCTAAATTACCATACACTTACAATTCAAGAAGTCATGCAAAGACAAAACATTAGTATAGGACCATGGAAATTGGGTAAAACATGCCAACATCATAGAAAGAAAGTTGTTTGGCTTGTAAACCAATCATTGAATTTAGCAAACACATTTTTGCATTTGTGAAAGTAAGCCCAACAATTGCACAAAGCATATTGCCTACCCATTGTAATTATGTCAGTGACATGTTCTTTTTCATTGTTCAATGCATTCTACATATGAGAAGTTTTGCAAAGTGTATAATCAATGTGCAAACATGCACACAATATGCACACAACCCATGGTAGATGGGTAATGAACATGTTACAAAAATTTGACTTCATAAAAGCTACTATAACTAAACACCTTTCATCTTTTGTGCTACCTATTATATACACCATGGCCAATTCAATTAATTTCACATATTTAAAGAAGTTCCACATTTTTGAACAAGCTTTATTAATTATCAAACTCATTAATATTTAGGACTTTAGACAAAAGGCATCCATTCCATCCATCAATTGGGTTCTACCAAAACAAAAAAACTATTTTAATCATGTCAAGGTGTTTTAGGAAAGACATCTCACAAATTGGTTGCAATTGATATTACCAACTTGATTACATAATTTTAGGAATATCCATGACACCATGGGTTAAAAACTTGTTTTTAGTTTTAAAATTAAAACATATGTAATGCCTACCAAAGATCCCACAAAAACACATAATTATGTTCAAAGATAAAACCTAATTAAATATTTTTAAAAAACAAAATTTGTGAAAATCTTGTTTTAGTTCTCAATTCATAGTTTCTACAACCCATACCAAAATAACCCCTACCCCACAAAACAAAAAAATTCCAGGAAGATAAAACACAACTTCAAAAATGAAAATAAAATAATGCAAAAGAAAAATTTCCAAGGATTTACCTTTGCATAGGTTCTTTGACAACAATAAAGACATTTTCATTGATAAATGTGAGCATGATGATCTCCAAATCTTTATGCATTGCCCACATATGTTGGTCATTTACTTCAAAGGCAAAATGTTGAACTTTAGATTACATTCAATATCCATCACATATGGATGTTCTCATGCCTGCACTTTAGCAAGGATTTAAAGTTTCAAAAATTGTTTGTAATAAAGTTGGAAGTCTATTCACAATACATGTACAAATCCCCTTAGTAAACCTTGATAGCAACCACAAACGTCACAAATAAAAATATTTTTCATATGTGCAAATTGAATGAGAAATGCACAAATGTTAACATTGATAAGATCCATGCAAGGGCCAACAAAACCTAGAGGTCACATAAATTTTGATACTTCATTTTTGCTTGCTAGTTTGCAAGGTTGTTTAAGTCATCTTCATCAAAAAATTATGTATCATGCCATTATTCTTTTGCAAAACCCAAAATTGACGTCCACCTTGTTTTCACATTTTGCAAAATTTTCTTCCCTTTCATTTCCATGATCTCAACAAGTTTTGTAAACTCTAAGTGCCTTTTATATGAATGTGCAAAATAATTATGTAAGGCTTGTAGCAAATTGCTAAAGGCAAACCTAATAGAGTTTACATTACCAAATTTGTGGAGTGGGCCATATCATGGATCCTTAAATAATTAGGAACATAATTGTCATGGGTTTAATTTGTAACACTAATCCTTATGCCTTGAAAGACATTAATGTCATTTGCCCAAAACAAATGAGCTTTTAGGCAATATGGTCTTATGACAAGTCATCACCTATCATCAACACTTCCATAATCACTTTAGTTAGATTATCATTCCTTAATCCCACAACCACCTAGTCCAAATATATGAGATTGAAAATATTTACCCAATTATTCACCACATAATAATGAAAAAATAATTAGAATTGGTTATTAATTGTAAAGATCTCATCACAACTCAAAACACAGTAATGTGTAACTTGAATTGTTGCCTTAATTGCCTTCATTACGACTTGGTGCATGAATTTTGTCATAGTCGAACTTGAGTTGTCATTCCAACGTTTTTTAGCGCTACCAAGAATTCAGATAATGGTTTCAATGATTCATATTCCAACATTATATGACCTTGTTACAACAAATGACAGATAATGGCACATTGAATAATTTTCTTTGTTACTTTCTTGCCACCTTGTGTGCCAATTGGGACATGAATAGTTTCCTAATTGTACGAACCAAACATTTTCAAATTCTTGGCATGTTTATAAATTTTGGAATAATTATAATCCATTTTTGCACATTATATGTTATATTCCTTACAACCTTCTTACGACTCGCATGTTTACAAATATAATCTTATTTAAGAGCAAGCAATTTGTCTTAGAAGTTTTTAGTTGCATTATAATTTTGCTTGTTGATTCTTACCTTGCATGGGATGAACAAATTTCCTTTAGGGGTGTGGGAAGACCCACTTAAGAACATAGCAACATTTGTAGTGTGATCTAGACTTAAAAGATCTAAATTCAACTAGAATACAAAAGAGGAAAAGATGCAAAAGGACCATGAGATGAAAAAACTACATCATAATAAAGAATGACAAGAGGTCCACCCATAATAAGGTTACTGGATGAAAACAAATATTGAACTTGTAAACATGTGGGGGTGGCATTGTGACAAGAAAAAACAATAGGAGTTACAAAAGTTCTATTGTAATTTACAATTTAACAAAACAAACATTCAATTATGTAATGTCAAGTTCAATGAACACATAATAGTGGATGAACAACTATTGTTTTTATATATGTTTAAAATTTGTATGATAAAGCAAAAACAAAGAAGAAAGGATGTAAAATGGTAACTAATTGTTACGACAAATTGCTTAGAACATTACAACAATAATTTTGCATAAACACATCTTTCCCTAGTGATGGTTATTGAATTTTTAGGCATTATATGTATAATCCAACAACCACAAAAATCAAAGGAAATATGGCAAGTGATTTACATGTCATGAATTTTGTAAAATTGCAAAGGAGGTTATGGATATTCTTATGATATTGTAAAATTGCACAAATTCTTCAACAAATCTTGAAAGTTGACAACAAGAGGTGAGAAAGGCAAGATAATAATGAATCGCATTCAACCAACCTCTATCCTATATAGTACACACAAAATTGATTTACAATATCCATGTAAATTTGAAGATGCCAAATATGAAAAAGAAAAAAAACACAGATGGAAAGAAATGTACTCCTTTCATTTCCAAGGCCCAAGAAGGTTCATCTAAAAACTTCAATTTGCACTCATCGTGATGGAAGATCTATGTAACACTTGTCATTGATGATCTACTTTTTTTTAAAACCTATGTGAAGACAAACATTAAAAACATAGGAACATTGAACTTTGGAAATTAGAACTCATGAATAAGAACTATTACAAATGGAATTCCATGACAAGTAGGTGACATAATATCACAAGTAACAATGAATTGGCAATGAGGAGAAATATTGTGGAAAGGAGCTTTGGCAAGTTCTTCAACACAAAAAATGAAAGACTTTGGTGACAAAGGCATTGACATCTTTGCAAGTAGGTTACTCCAAGGCTAAGGTGTGGCATTTAGGTGAGATTGATGATCCTCCATGTTGCATTTGGGCAAGAACAAAAGAAAGTTTAAGGTTTATCTTGGCAAATTCACACCATCAAAGAATGCTATCTAACCCATCCCATTTACTTGTGGTTACTTTGTGACAATTAAAAAAAATTCCTATCTTTTTTTTGTTTTGGATTGGTAGCCAAGGTTCTTTTTAAATAAAAAAAATGGTGACAAATAAGAACATTAATATGAAATGATGTTTTGAACACTTTGTAACTATAGTTTAACTTACATTAAGTTTTAAGATCTATCAAGTCTATCAAATAGAACTATAATAAACTTAGATTAAGTCTTAAAACTTAAGTCAATTTGATATTTTAATTTTTTTCTTAAAACCCTAGTTAAAGGTCAAAACTGGTTCGGTGATTTTTTGAAATGTCTAGTCATGTGTTGGAACCAATTTTTCAATTATTTTAAGAACAAAGGTTGGTTAAAAGTCCATATCCCCAATCTTCACCCATCGTTCTTTCCAATGGTGGCAGGTTTAGATCAAGTTATAAGGTTAGGTTCTAAGGTCTCTAGACTAAAAGTTTCGAGTTTCCTTAGAATTGCCATTGGAACCTAATTAGAGAACCGACTTATTTTTTAAATTCAATTGAAACCCAAACGGAGGAGGTGTTGTCCCCTTACAAGAAGGTTCAAGTTCTCTAAGTACATAATAGGTACAATTTTATTGAAAAAGATATCAACTTGGTCCTACATTTTAAACAAGTTATTACATTTGATTGAATGTACATAATTGATGTTACAAAACCTTTATTTTGAAGTGTGTGTACTAGTTGAACAAACAAAGTAAACCCTTCTTTTTCTTATTCTTTTCCCTTTGGTTATGTTCAGTTGTGTGTAATAGAGATGGAATTGGACATTGTCTTACACCAAACTAGTTTTAAATTCTTTATGAAAATGACTAAAACTGAAATTTTTAGAAATCCAAAGAATGGGTCTCAAAACCGGACCAGAGGTCCTTTAAAAAAAATAAAAAATTCAAAAGTTTTAAAATGATACCAAAGGTTCCTTTTGAAATCAAGAAGAACCAGAGACAACACTAGTTCTTTTCTTCTTTCATTGAAAATGAGAGAACCACCCAACCAACTTGCTTGGTTCAAAACAAAAGTCAAGTACATTAAAGTTATCGGTCTTTCCTTTTTCCTCAGCGCCTCCACTCCTGCTACATATATTTTCACTGCTCCTAACTGTACAACTGCTATAATTAGTCTCGAACCTTGTGCATTAAATGCTGAGTATCGACATTTCATACTGAGATTTACTAAAAATGTGTTTACTTTGCTGATGCCACTGAAAGAGGGGATGGAGGGTGAAAGAAAGCCCAAAGACAGGGTGAAGACAGGGTTACTTTACGGAATAACTCTATTATAGTGTGAAATAAAGAGTCTACATGAGTTGTCTTGTATTGTTTTTTGTTCTTAAGGGGTGTTGTCATGGTCATTGTGTAATATTATTATGAAGTAGCCCTGGGAAAATTATTTTCAATTAAATTATTTTTTCTTCTTCTCAACTCAATTTTCCCATGATCTTCAGACTTCCACTGTTCAATATTCTCATTATTTATTTTTTATTTATTTAATTTTTGTCTTTCTGCCGAAAAAAATATTTTTTCTCCCCCTCTCTTGTAGACTCATTTTTCCCATTAACTTTTGATGTTCAATTCTCTTTTGCCTTGAGTCAATGCACAAGAAGACATGTTCAAATCATTTATTAGAAAAAGGATTGTTTGATGTGTTTTTTTGCTCAAAGTTCAAACAATTGTTTCCAAAAAGAGAAAAAAGCATTACTACAAAGAAAGAGAGGAAGATGAAGGTTGATGGTAGGATTTTTTTTGAAAAAAAAATTCCCCCAACAAACCTAACAAGATTCCTCACATTACATTGATTGTTGTCTTTTGTAACTTGTCTCCAAATAATAAATAAAATATAAATAAATAAAAACCCACTTTCATCAAAGCCATTGTTTGATGTAGTTTGTAACAACATCTAGATAGCGAGCAACTCATGGCTCATGGGCTCTCTCTCATTTCAAACATCACCAGGCTTGGTGTTCTTCTAGGTTTTTTGCCCATCTCCTTGCACGACTTGCTTCATGCTACTGGTGATGGGTTTAGGTCCTACATTATTTGTTTTCTCCTCTTTTAGCTTCTCCCTTTTTTTTTTTTTAAGTTTTTGTCTTTTGTTTGGGCTTCAGTTTTTTTTTTTTTTTTTCCTTCTCTGTGTTC
>Ga0116231_10006616_pt1 | contig 21947 bp, 18 predicted proteins | sample S1TSphgellanicum_2_FD_89695 | JGI IMG/M metagenome (GOLD analysis project Ga0116231, IMG submission 89695) | Host-associated microbial communities from peat moss isolated from Minnesota, USA - S1T2_Fd - Sphagnum magellanicum MG | ecosystem: Host-associated > Plants > Peat moss > Unclassified...
ATTTCTAATCCATGAGATTCTGATTTTGGCATGTTTTTACAAAATTCAAGAACTCCAAGCATGGTTTGAAAATTGGGTCCAATTCCATGTAAATTTCTAATCCATGAGATTCTGATTTTGGCACATTTTTACAGAATTCAAGAACTCCAAGCTCGGTTTGAAAATTGGGTCCAATTCCATGTGCACACTACATAATCCCAAGATTGCATACTGTATAAGTTAGAATTTTTTTAAAAATTGGGATTACATAGGTATAAAGTTCTACAACTAACTAAAACTGATCCATTATCTATAAAATGGAGCTTACTGGCCAACTTTTCAAAATAGTTTACCTTGCTTACTTACAACATTTTTTTTCCAAGATTTTGGTTTGGATTCTGATTGTGTGTTCCACAAAAGGATACCCATGCAGGTCCAAGTTGTAAGAACCTGAACTGAAAGGCTTAACTCTTCAAACAAAGAACTTGCCAACATGGGTACTCACACCTTGGTAACATATCATATAAACCCTCCTACTTCCCCCCTCATACTATCTAGGTGACTACTAATTACCCATGTTACTGAAGTAAGTATGATAGTTCGGTAGGGAATGAAAGTTGTTACTATGCAAGGAATGCTCTGTGAAGACCAAACTTATCATCATGGATAAGTCCAAAATAGGTCCAGTAATCCAGTGGAATATTGGAAAACCTAATATAGGCGGGTAGGATAGAACCATTAATCATCAAACATGTACTGACCATCAAACACTTTCCAATATTTCCTCATTCCTTAATCAAATTGAGCAATTTTTGTGTCATTGGACACGCAAACTGGAGGGCTACAAATGTTGTTTGAGTGTCAGAAGTAAAGGAGCAATGAAAAAAACAGAGGAAGAGGCTGAGTAATAGTTTGTTTCAAAAAATTTGAAAAAAGAACTCTAAACCCCTCTCTAGCTCCTGCCCCATATTTTATTCATTTGTAGTTTGTCTTGAGTGATTAAAAACCTGATGGATGCGCCAACTAAAGCTTTACCAAACTTCTTTGTATTCCAGATGTAAAGGTCCAATGATCAAAGATTTTAAGCTCAAAATCTTAATCTGTTTTAATTCACCCATCACCAAACACTGAACCCCTTTACACCAAACATCTTATATCTTCTCATTCCTTTCGGGAATAAAGCAATTTTTTGTAGCATTGAAAGCTCTGGGTAGAGGCCTACAAATGTTCTTTCAGCTTCAGAAACAGAGGAACAATTCTTAAATGTTGGCTCACTGGCCTATCTACCAAAGTGCACATGAAGAACAAACTTAAGGCATCTATAACTGAAGTGGCCCAACACAGACGTCTCATCCCAATGTGGTGTGTATCTACTTGTGAAACTGTAGTTCATTAGTTAGACTACCGTTAGCATGCACAAATCTTCTGCAAGCATCTTCGTTAGTTCTTAAAAGACATACTATTTTGAGAATGGTGTGTATCTACTTGTGAAACTTTAGTTCATTAGTTAGACTACCGTTATAGCATTCACAAATCTTCTGAAAGCATCTTCGTTAATTCATAAAAGACATACTATTTTCAGAAATAGACTTTCCTTGTGCACCAAGTTATCTGGGAAGTAAAGCTTGTGCAAGCTGACTAGAGACCTCCCACCTTAAAAGCAAGGAAGCTTCTTTAAAGCCAGAAGGAATGCTATCTGTACGACACTAGCAAACAGCCTGCCCTCTTTTCATTGTTTTGTGGTGCCGAATTTTCGCATCCTAGCGACAAGTAATAACAAAGAAAAGTAATAACAGGTATATTTTGTTGCAAATTCTCTGTGTTTTTAAATTTTTAATCCATCCAACTTTTCAAGGATTTTTGTTCTCAAAAACTCCACAAGACCACAAGCTGAATCCCAAAAAGTGGATCCTTGAAACATGGGGGTCGGGTCAATTGCTGCAAAATGCACCAAATTCCTTTAGAGATATTGGAAGCAAAAAAACCTATCTACCCACAGTCTTTTGTTTTGTGCTAACTTTTTGCCACTTGGTGACCCAAAAGAAAATCACCAGATTTCTCTAGCAGGTCACCAAAATATAGCAGGATTTCTTAAAGTTTCTACTTTCCTCTATGACTTAGCCAAATTTGGCTAAGTCCTCTTGTGGATGACAACCAGACCACCTACCTCACAAAACTGAGGGGAAAAAAAACCCTGATCTACAAGCCAAACACAACTAAACTGGTGCACAACCTTTTCATGATTTTCACACAAGGATTGGATCTATTGTGACAGAAGGTCGATGAGGGTTAATTTAGATTCTGAATGAGCATTTGAGGGATGTATGAAAGTCGTAGGTGGGTGGTAATTTTCAAAGGATTGAGCGCGCAGAGCTCAGCAATTTATTTGGATCAGGTGAAGAAATCAAAGGACTTTGGAGTCGATGGTGGCCGCACTAAGCTGAGTAAAGGATCCAAATTTAATGTTAAGGTGTAGAATAAACCAGCCCATCACCAAACACAGGCCAATCATTGAGCACCCATGTAGTGTAGCAGTTGGCTTGTGTTAGAACACAAAAAACTTTACGGCCGTTCTCTCTTTAGCCTATCATCAAACTCTTGGTTGAGAATATTTTTGTTCTAAGTTTTTCATATTGGTGATCGGCCATCAGATTTTAGTGCTCGGTATTAGGGGTTTAGGTGGGCATATTTGTAAAAGTTTTGAATAATTTTACAAGGGCCAAGTTTGGTTATGGGCCATGAATTGAATTTCATTATGCAAAGGGGAAACGTGTTGGGTACTCTCAATGTTTGGTTATGGGAAAAAAATGAACCAATTTTACAAGGGCTCCAAGTTTGGGGTGGAAATGAGAGTTTGGTGATAAGCAATTGGATTGAACATTAAAAGGACAAAAACAAGTTTGGTATTGGGCTGTGTAGGTTATGTTAAACAACACACAACTAATCATAAACAAGGGTTAAGATTTACAAGAATTCAATGAAGCAACAACAACTACACATTAATTGGGGAGGGCTTCCAATTTCCCCCTAATTTTATGCACATCCCATTTTTGCCAAAAATAACATGCCCAAATTCACAAGGCTATGGTGCAAATTTGGATACACAATACATTTCTTCAAACTCACAAGCAATATTCTTTTAGCATGTCAAAACTTTCAAGTTGTGAGAGAAATAGCTTCAAATCTTTCATCAACATTTTGAAAGCAAATAGGCTAGACCAACAAAAGTCAAACAACATAAAAAGAGTAAAGAATTGTAGATCCAAAACACAACCAAAACACAAGTGGTCCTAATAGATCAAGAAGAACAAAAAGGGCATCTTAAAATAGCCAAAGAGGAGCCACAAAAGGTAGATCAACAAAATCCAAACATTAAACTAACCAAAGAAGAGCTACAAGAGCTTGAACATCAAAGATGAAATCCTAATGTTATCAAAGAAGAACAAAAAACCAAGATTTAGGGGTGGATGTACATGGATAGCTAAGAAATGTTGTAATAGATCAGTTTTATAACCAAAAGGTCAAGAAGTTTTTATATTACAATTGGTGCAAAGTTTTATAATTCATACATACAATATAGGTCGTCATAAGAAAGGAAAATTTCATCCAACTCCAAGAAATCATAGTTTGTTATACACATTAATGTTGCTCAAACATATATATAAGTATGGTTATGCATCTAGATAGTCACCAAATCTGGATATGGATTCATCCACAATTAGATTTTTTCAAATTTCGGATATCCAATAGTATACACCATCATTGGATGTATATTAGGTACACATCCAATGTGTAACTATATTTGGTTCATTGATCTCTAATATGTAATTGTATTGCCTCTTAAGGTTTTGAAAATGCCAAATATGAATTTAAGTTTTAATTCTTTTAACATTTACGGCTAAAACCCATCACATTCTCCTTTCAACAATGTTTTGTTTTAGATCTTTATGTTTTTACACCTAATGATGGTGTGCTTAGAGCTCAATGTGAATTTAGATTTTAAACTTGCAAGTTTCATTGAGGTTTTTTGTGCGCTTTGGAAGTTTGCCCTTCCAATTTTTGTTTAGGTTTTTTGTGCAAACTTTCCCTTTCCTTGCACCACTAGTTACAACTTGTCAAAATAACTTGCTATGAAAGCTTGGTACATGAGAGCTTAGTGGTCAATTAACTACTTTTTGAATTGTGAAAGCTTAATTCTCAACAATGTCAAAAGCTTTGGGGCTTTGCAATTTGTTTTGCAAGAGATTATTGTATGCTTCTCCTTATGAGTAAGAAATACAAACTAAGAACTTTTTGTTTTCATAATTATTCTTTGCTTACAATTCTTAGTTTTCTTGTTTGGCATTTTTGTTGTTTGACAAATTGGGAAGAACAATGTGTGTTTTCAAAATCTTGGCAAAAGGTTGCCTAGTGAATCTAGAGGAAGGGTTGTTTTTTTTTTGTGTTTTTTGTTTTGTTTGTGTGCATTGTTGTTGGACAAATTGGGATCTATGCCAAGTTTTTGTTATTGCTTGACAACTTGCCAACAAATTGCAAAACTATTTGTTTGTGTTTTGGTCACCAATTCCTTTTGAATTGCTTAGTGCTCATTGGTTGCTTGGCATTTGTTGGGTGTTTGGTGCTCTTTGCATTAACGTGTTTTGCTATTCAACAATCTTTTACCACAATGTAGCTACTAACAAAGGTAAACTTTCAACTTCATCTCCATTTTTTTGTCTTCAAGTTTAGGGTTTAAGGCACTATTCTTGTTTTAGTTAATGCATTGTTTATGTTTTTGTGTTTAGTTGTAATGGTTGAAAGGAAAAGAGTTATTATGTTGATAGTGTGGGTGGAGTTGATGAAGATATTCCATCAACTTCCCTTGTTCATATGTCATCTACCCCTTCTCATATGCCATCTTCATCCATCTTAGATCCATTGAGAATATGCATGTGCAAGCTCCCAACATGTCACATGTTGATGTTTCACAACATGTTGTAAAAGCATAAGTTATGGCTTGGAGACCTTACATTCGCTTCTTTATATGTTAGGGATTTTTTGTTATCAATGATGGTTTACCAATGGATTTGGTGAAATCACAACTGTTGTGGTGCATAATCTACAAATCTGAACAAGCATTAAAAATCTACGCTCCACAAGAGTTTAATTAAGTATAATAAGATAAATGGTATTATTCTTATAACTACTCATGTGCAAACTACACACCCAAGGTTGTTTACTCAAAGGAAATAACTTAATGAGAAGGTGGCAAAATCTATTGCCCATGTTTAATAGTTAGGGAAGAAAATAACAATTCCATTTGGTTATGCAATTATTTTGTTTTTGGTGCCACAAACCCCTACAAAAAAATTAGTGAACAACAATAGTAATTTCTAGAGGATTTGGTCCAATATATTTGTAAACATTGTATAAGCCCTTGTCAACTTGTGAGAATGTTTGGCTTTGCAAGTTAGTTTTACGCCAATGCCCCCGTGTTTTATTTCCTTCCGAGGGTTTTCTCTTATGGGAGAAATGTTGCTAGCCATGGTCAGGAACACCAAGGATCATCATGTTTTGTTGCATTTTGCATCTACAATAGTGGTTTCTATTAGTTTTTATTTTTGGATGTTTCATGGTGGTGTGGACACTTTTGCATTAGTTATCAATTTCTTGAATGACACTTAGATGCCCATGCATATTACTATGAACCTGTTTGAGGTGAATGAAATAGTTTTAGAGATAGTCCATGGTTGTATAATTGTAAGTTTTGTTGGACAAATTTGGTATGTTGCACCGAGTTTGTAAAAGATGAAAGCACAAATCTTTTTGTTATGGCAACAACTCTACATTCCATCATTGATTATGAACCCCTAAAGATTCTTAAGGTTTATGGAGGCACATGATTTGAGCATATGGCATCCAAGGCTTGTCAGTATGCGACAAATGATGAAAAAAATGTTGTTGTGTTGAGAAATGTCAATGTGAAAGAAACTCAAAGTGGTTTACAAAAAACCATTACATGGACCAAAAAATCTAAGTAAAGAAGGCAAGAATGGGAGCAAGCTTGTTCTAAAAGTGAAATGTGACATCAAAAATTAAATAACCTTGTGAAAACTAGATTTGCCAACAAGGTCATCATGTTTGAAAAAACCCTTCAATTTTAAAATGCCATAATTCTTTGTTATGGTAGGCAAAATTCTATTGATTTCCAACAAAAAATACCTAAAGCCCAAGTGTGGGTGATTATTGAGGCAATTGCCTCTACGTTGAATATTGTTGTATTAGCACATTGTGTGATGAATCAAAGTAGGGGCCACTAGTTATTGTTAGATGTCTTGACAACAAACATTACCCATACTATGGAAATGGAAGCTACATTGCTACGGCTTTTTATTAAGCCTAAAATCTCTAAACCATTTGAGGCAAAAAATTTCCTTCTGCACAAAAATATGTTGTTGGAGGTGATAAAAGTAATCAAAAAAAATTTGGAGTTTTTGAGGTCTTTTGTTATGGGGAACTCACAACATGATGGCTATCATGCTGGATCCACACTTCAAGGCTTTGTGCATATGTGCATAGTGGAAAACTTGGTGGGACACAAGATGTAATCCGATGGCATTTAGATATGATGTCAAGGTGGTTATTCTTCTTTTGATGGTACTTTTTATTGATTAAACCATGTTGATATTACATTTGTTGTTGGAACAATTGATGTTATAGGACCAAATCTTGAAGGAAACAAGTTTGGTGTGGGGGTTTCAACTGAAGAATCTTTTCGAACACTAGTCACTAAAAAAATATCCTTGTTCAAGAGGCTTTCTATTTCCTCGTCTACATGTGTAGATCCATTAATTTTAGTGGGGGATGCATGAGGTCCAATTTTCAAATGTGGGTTTAATTGCAAAACAATCTAAAGTTCATAGATAGAAACTTAACTAGTTTTTAATCTTACTGGGGTGTGGACCATTTTTAAATGTTGGTGTTTACAAGTGGAAAACATGGACCGAATTATTACTATGGTGAAAAATTGGCCCAATGACTCGTGTGCCAATTGTAAGCCAAATTCAAACTTCAAACAATATTTGAAAGTAGAAGAGTCTTTAGCATAAAAGAACTATAATTTAATTAGAAGAATTGGAGGTTGATGGTGATTAATTTTATGGGGTTGGGCTAGGTTTGTGTTTTGTATGGGGTGTGGGTGGGGCAGGGAGCATGTGCTATAATTGGGTATAATATTCTAAAACTTGGGTTCAATTCCCCGGCAAGTTACTTTGATTTTGTTTGAATTTGTTCAAGTTGCTTTTGTTCTGGAAAGTTAGGCTATTATTGTAAGTTTTTTATTAAGCAATAGAATTGGAAATTTGATATGCATATATTTTGTGCATATTTGAACATTTTGAAAATTAAAACTAGCATATATACATAATTGAAAGAAGAATTTTTAAGAAAATAAATATGTAACTAGATACTGTAGTAAATTGAATTTTATTTGTGAACACATATCATTTTTTGTAATATATATATATATATATATATATATATATTAGTATCCATAGGATAGGTATAAAATTTGATAAGTAAACAATACTAGTATAAACCTATCATTTGCATAAAAACAACAAACCAGAACTTAATTTGGGATGACTTTAAACAATTTAATGCATTGATCATTTCTTCCCAACAACTGGAGACATATGCATTTCACACCTACCTTGAACTTTTGTAATTTCTTGAAATCTAAACAAAATACAACAAATTCATATATGTACCTCTTGTAGGGCCAAAGGATACACCCCCAATGTGTTGGAAGTTGGGGCTAAGGGGATTTAAATCAATATTATTGAATATGTCTCATTGGAGGCGAAATGGATTAAAGGGCTAACCAAGCCAAAATAAGGAGAATGTCCCACCATCTTTTAGATAATAACCAATAAGAAACAGAAAACAATTAATAGATGTAATCTTATGAACATTAGAGGCAAATGGACCAATGAAACATTAGAGGAGGTGATGGATGTAGTTGAAAATGCAACAACTTCATTGAAGAAAGAAAGTAAACACTAGAACATATCTCTTACTTCATTATTTGATCACTTGTATGGGAAAACAAAATCTAGGAAACCTGGGCCAAATGGTGTGTTAACAACAAAGGAAGATTAGGTTGTGTTTATTTAGGTTTTGATTATGTAGAAAATTGGTCCTTTAATGAGTTTGTAACAATTTAAGATGAGAACAACAAAACTCATTCAAACAAAGCCAACATCTTTTTAGGGAAGAGCACTAAGGACTTCCTAGTGGTACTAATTCAAGCGGAATCATCATGAGTTCAACATTTGTTAAGCTAATAGATTAGATATTAACCAATCACAAGGACTAACGACCCAATCTTGTTAGAACTTCTACCAAAACTTACAATCGCTCTACAACAAACACAACTATGCTACAAATCACACCTAGAATTTTGAAAAAACAATCATCCAGGCAAGAAAATAATTAAGGGATGAAAGCATAGTCAAGTAGACCAATTAGTGTATTTTTTTGGGTTGAATTACAAGTACTTTAAAATATATCATGATATTATCAAACATGTAATTTGGTTGGGTGAAAAAATTGAAGTTTATATAGTTCTTGATTTTATGTGAAAAAATATGATTAAAAAAAATTTAATGAATAGTTAAGTAGGTTATTGTGAATGAAAGTAGGTGCAAGTAAATGTCTTATTTCACAAAAGTAGGTGTAAGTAGATCAAAACAATGTCCATTTTTTTAAAAAATGGAAGCCTTAAAATATAGCATAGATTTTGTGAAAGCATGTACTTTAGAATTGTTATATTTGGTTTTTAGAAATGAAGTAAATTTAACACATCTAAATATGTTATCATCAAACACATTATTTAGACACTTTCATGATGTAATTGTAAGTAATACTAATGGTGTGGTATTTATTTATTGAAAACAAGGAATTAATGAAGGCTCAAATATAATAACTAGTCTTGGTTAGGTCTAGCTATCTACCCTAATAAATCTAAGTGGGAAAATACCTACCACAAGACCCAAATTAATGGGTCTAGGTGTGGGAAAACCTAAACTTGGGCCAAACCCAAGAAAACCAAACCCAATGGGTCTTAAGGTATTTTTCACAATTTCAAATCCTAGATATATGCATATAGTATATATCTAAGTTAAGGTATAGCTAGGTGTTAAGGTTTAGTGACCTAGTGGCAAGCTCTAAGCTCCAACTAACTATAGTCTATTTTTGGTTTTTCATTTTGATAAAAAAATTCCACAAGTTAACATTTGCAAGATAACAAAAAAACAACTTTTATAACATGTGGAATGTGACAAATTTTGAGGTCCAACTTGACCTTCAAAAAATCAAGTATGCCATTGTCATTCCATTTTTTACTATTTTGATTTAAACATTGCTATGGTTTTTTATCAAAAAAATTAGACTTGGGCTTGATGGTTACTAAAGAAAAACCCCAACATGGCCATCATTGGTAACAACTTGGTGGCAATGTCCATTTACTAGGGTTGGGTGCAGTCATACTAACATGCACCATTAATAATTGTAAACACTAAATTTTTTGAACTTTGGATTGTAAAATTATAATAATAATAAATAAAATATATTTTAAAAGAATTTTATTGTGAATACATTATGTACATGTATAATAAAAATTTGGAATCAATGTAATGAGTGAAAAAACATAAAAGAACTTTTAAGGCTTTGTAACCATTGTTTAAAAGTTGCCTAAAAGTAGTTTAAAAGTAGTTTTGACATTAAAAGCACAATTTGAAAAAAAGATTTATGACATATTTTGGGAATTCTTTTAATATACACCTTAACATAATAGTATTAAAAGAAAATTAAATTTTTTTTTTTTTGAAAGATATATTAAAAAGATTCTTCAAAAGAAGTAGTGGTTTAAAGGGGCACATGTGGTTCCTAATAACATGGTTGGATCCGGTTGTAATGGACACCTTTATTTTTATTTTAGAACCCAAAACAAATGGGCATATTCATGATCAAGGTACCCAAAAGGATGGTTTAATGAAAAAAGATAGCAAAAAACTATTTTAGATTATAATTATATTTATTATTTCATGATTATGGTGGATTGGTATAAAATTATAACTAGAATAATGTCATGTTAATATAATAAAAAATTCCAAGAATAGATTGGATATAATGTAAAGGTCTTTTTGAGTCCTTTTAAATAATTTGAATCTTTGTTTTAATTATAATTTTCATTTTAAAGGAATCAAAAGAAATGTATTAAATAATAAAATTGATTTCAATTTTTTTCATGGATAAGTAATGCATACATCTATGTTTGGTAATGTTCATATAATGCATTTGATTAAATATTATATAATATAAGAATTTTGAAGGTTATAGAATCCATTTTGAAAGGGCAATAAGGAATATGATTCCCTTTATTTGCCATTTGGTTGATTTTTTCTATTAACTAAACTTAGAACTTATGGCCCCAAGCATCAGTAAAATGTGTCAAAGCTTTTCATGCAAGAAAATATGCTAAGTTGTATATAGAAGTTTATGTACTCATTTTTTACATTTTTAGTTTTTTTATCAAAATATTTATGCATAATTACATATGCATGTGAAAAATCACCACCACCATGCAAATTATCATAATTTGAATTATCTAATATTTTCACTTAAATTTATTCCATTTAGATTCTATATTTGGAAGATAGCAAAAACAAAATCCTTGAGTCTTGTGTCCAAAAAGGGGTACCCTAATTGTGAATATGCTTTTATTAGTATCATTTTTATTATGAAAACAAACCAAATGTTTATTGTTTGTAATGACTTTATGGGTGTTGAACATTGTCTTCATGTTTTTTAATGTGATTTGATATTAAAATGTTTGTTGATGTGTTTTTAGAATCAAATATGAGTGTTTCATGTGTGATGTTTTTAAATAATCACACACAACCACCTTAATTTTTCATCACTCCTCATGCTTTCAACAAAAATTAAAAATTTAGACAAATATATGGTGTCAAAATTCAATGCAAACATAAAACTAATTTAAGTTTATAGTGGTTTAAATTTGTGCATATCATGTTTACCATTGTATGTATGTTCATATCATTTTATTTTATTATCTTCATGATGATGTTTAGGTTGTTCTTGATGATTTTCACCACCATTTCATGGATTCCATTTTATCTTTTATTTTCCCAATAATGATGTTTCTCAATTGTTTCTAAAAATTTCCAACATTGTATGGATGCATTCCATCTTGCTTTCTTCTTCTTCTTTTTGATTACATGATATTTTTCGGTGTTTCTTACCATTATGTTCACCATTTCATGCATTCCATTATGTCTTAAAATTTTCCAATGATGATGCTTTTGAAGATCTTCAACATTGCATCTTTGAATTTTGTTTTGTTTTTGTTTTTCTTCATGATATTATTTTCCAATTGCTTCTCATTATTGTGTTAATGCCATTATATGGATTCCATGTTCCATTGTGTTTGAAAGCCTTGCAAATAGATTGATGTGAAATGGAGGCATGAATGTTTTCATCTATGTTTGTCAAAATGATGGTTTTGAAATACAATGGTTCAAGCAATGTGAACCACGAATGGTGATGTGAAAATGAGTGCTAGGGCATTTTGGGCTTTAATGACTTTCTTGCAATGTACAACATGGTGGACAAAGTCTATGTACCGTGTACATTCTTGGCCTTGTTGTTGCTTTCACCTAACTTTTGTTTTGTTTTGCATTTTTTTATATTCCTTTTCCTTCATGCATACCTATGAATGAATTATGGTCAAGAATAAATATGTTAAAATAAATATAATTGTGAATTAAAGGAGAATTTATAAAAGTGGTGATGTAATGGAATAGTGTTTTCTTTTGGGCAAGATAAGGTTGTGGGGTGCAAACATGATAAAAGGAGCAAAAGGCAACAAGGTTGAATTCCTTTCCAAGGACCAACCTTTTTTTCAATCAACTTGTGGCTTGTAAATACCAGTTCAAGCTCAAAAAATGAGTTTGTAGTTTTTGGAAAAAACCACATGTTTTATCATCTAATCCTTGCATTTAATTAATAACGTAATGAAAAGGATAAAAAAGTTGTGTGCTTAGCCTAGGTCATGTAGTGTAGACTATTGCTTAAGTTTTGTCATCTCCATCATATCACACAAGGAGTTAGTCATGTTATTGTTCTAACTTAAGCAAAGTCCTAGAAGTGTTGTTGCTAATTTGTGTTTTCAATAAAATTCAATTGAAGAGACCATAGGGGAATGTTTTGTTGTCCTAAGTGAAATGTGACTAAAGGATTGGTGAAGGAGGGCTTTATCATGTTTATTGATATTATGGTTTGGAAGGAGGAGGGTCATTTTAGTTGGGTTGTTGGGATCATTGTTTGAAAGAGAGGAGCCCAAAGTTCATTTTGTCATTTTTAAATGCCTTATAGTTAAAATGTGTTTAGTGTTTTTTACTTCCTACCTAAATTCCTTGAATTTTTACGACAAAATGGTGTTGTTGTTCTAGAGCTTTTTCTCAAGAACTAACATTATTCAATGTGATACTTTCAAAGGTTCAAAATTCAAAGCATGATGCATTTACATCATTCAAACAAACACCTTAAGGTATGCCTTTTTTTCCTCCTCCATTTCATAGGTGAAAACACATTACACATTTGGGTGGACCCCAATTGTTTCATCGCTCATTGATTTTGCATTCATTGTCATTGTAGTTGCAATTATCTTGGTTGCTTGTTAGTTTCTTGGCTCATATTAAATGTTTATACATCAAGGCTAACCTTTCTAGCTTTGTCCTACATGATTAGGAGTTTGGAGGTGCATTGCATTTGATATTAATAAACAATATTGGAACCTTTGGGCTTTACATAATTCTATTTTGTGAGGTAAATGGTTCTAAAAACCATGGTTTCTTCATTGCATTTAAAGGTGAATCCACACTATGATGTACACACTTTGAGAAAAATTTGGAACTACATGTATAGTATGAAAAGTAGCAATAGGTAAGATTTCATGCACTTTGAATTATTTTTAAGATCACATATAAATGATTTTGACTTCAAAATTAAAAGAAAGTCACAAGAATCATGAATATGAAATTGAAACATATTTGTGCATTTGTGTAAATGTACACCAATAATTTGATAAAGATTTAAAAAAAACATTATTTGACAATAATTTTCCATTTTTTAAAGAATTCAAAATTGCATCTTATTTTTGTTAATTGGCTAAAAAAACACTTGCCTAAGTAAATTTTCAATGGAAAAACATTTTTCAACCTAAAAAATATAATCATTAACATTTTCATACCATAATGTACTAATGAAAAATTTTAAATCATCTAATCTAAATTCCATGACCTTAAAAAAAAATTGAAAAATTTAATGGAAAAGATTGTTCTTTATGGTTTCTTTTATGTATGTGTAAAATTTAATGGAAAATTATGTAATACATCTTGGTCCTTTTGTTGGAATTATAGAAATGTGACAAGGTTTTGCAAATCAAAATAATATTTTTTGGATTATTATATCATTCATATGTGCATTGATTTCACAACATAAAGTTGGATTGGGACATAAACCATCATTTATTACAAAATTAAAATTAATTTCTAAATTTTCACCATGATGTAAGAAACTCAAATAGATATTTAAAATTGTCAAACTATAACATTTTTTTGTGTACACCATGGCATGCATTCACCTTTAAACTTTGTAACGTCTTTGTGTTTTGTTTGAAACTAGAATACTTCTTTGGTACCTATTTTTTCTAAAATTTATGGGTTTTCACAATTTAATTTAATTTGTAGTTGTTATTAGTTTGTTACATGGTTCAACATTTTTTGAAATTTTAGTTATTTGGTTTTCATCTCCTTTAATTGAGGTTTTGGAAGTGTGTGCATTCTACAAGTTCATTTTAACCTTTGAAATGGTCCAATGTATATGGTTTCATATCATGGATCAAGTCATTTTGAGGAAGGTAATCTATTAGACGCATGTCTTTCTACAATTTCTTTAAGTAGTTTTAGCTTGTTAGCATTGTTGTCTTTTCTATTTGTTGATTTACATGGCCTATATACATAAATGTTATGGTGGCTAGCCACTTTTTTATGTTAATGTTTTTTTCTTATTTTCATCAAGAGTTTTACCTCTTAATTAGTAGAACCATTTGTGCTAGATAAAATGCACATTGGTTTGGATTGCATGATTAGAAATCAAGTACTCAATATGAACATTCTAACGAAAATTCAAAATAACATTGTAGCTTTGCCAAGACTTACAAAAATCCATGAAATAAGTCAATAGAATCTATGGAGATTTCATTAGAAGAAAAATTGTCATTTGTAATCAATTTTTGTAATTAAAAATTCTCATTTGCAAGAAAAAAACTCATGTTATGTTGGATTGTACAATGTTTGGCTTTGAGTCTACAATTGAGTTGAGATTATTGAATATAAATTAGTATGTTCATATAAAATCCACAAATTCAAACAACATAAGTTTGTCAATAAAAGTTAAAGACCTCTTGCAATTAGCGATTAAATCAAAATGTCCAAATGTTGTTTTAAACATTCATGAAAACCATACCTATTGTAAAAGTGTGGGGGTATCACCCAAATTGAATATAGTTAATATCTTGAAAATAATTTCTCATGGGATTTGTGGGTTTTTGAATCTTTTGCATTTGTGTGCTGAAAATAAAAAATTTCTGCCTCTTTCAGACCACAAAAATATTTTTTTAAGGTGTCTCCATGTGGCTTCCAACAATTGGATAGAGTGAGTGGTTGTGGTACCTAGTGCCTACCACTTCAACGGCCAAGCTCTCCAATCAAGAAAGTGGTACCTAACAAGCACACAACAGCAGTGTAAAACGGTCATGAGGTATGAAGAAGAGGTCAAAACCTGAAACCCTATTCACACGGTACACGAAGTATCTAGTTCCAACAATAGAAGTTATGCGAGACGCTAAATAGTTATTAGTTATTTAATAATTATCTCTTTTTTTTTGGGTCTAGTAAGTTACTTAAGTAAGATACCTATACACCACACATGTAGCCTAGATTTCAGACGTTGGATTCCCCAGATCGACGGTAGAGAACCAGCAAACGTAGCTACTCTCTCATTAGTCGGAGCTGCCGCTTGCTTGTATTATTATGAGCCGTCTCTAAGACCGTGGGCTCCAGCACGTTTTCCAGCCGCCGGATCCCGATCTCAACGGCTGACATCCCGAGCACTAGTCATCGTGCACTTCCCTCTATTCACCGGTCGCTCCCCCCCTACCCCCAAACACCCACCGCCTTGTCTCCCTCTGTGTCTGTGAGCTCTCTCTGTTTCTGTGTTTTTTGTTTTACATCAACTCTCGTGTGCACTCTGTTTGCATTCTCTGCAGTGTTGCCTTTTCTGGTTTGGTGAGAGCGGATATTGGCTTTCGGTTTCCGCTTTGCTCTGCTATTGGAAAACCGGATCTGGAAATAGCTATAGTATTTAGATCTGTAACTTCCGCTGAGAAATCTGGGCTGGTTTGAAGCTCTCTGGAGGTGTGGTTTTCATTTTCCCGTTTGTCCTGCGAGCTTCAGATCTGTTTTCCTGGTCTAGATCGCTTTCGTTTGTAGATTGTTGTTTTTCTTCTTGTTTTTTGTTTTTTGGTACGTGTCTTAGTGCGTTTGTGCTCGTCTGAGGTTGGGAGTTGGGAGTGGAAGGGAGGCTCGTAAGGGGCTACCAAGATGGGGCTTACTTTCACCAAACTTCTTTCACGCCTGTTTGCCAAGAAGGAGATGCGCATTCTCATGGTCGGTCTTGATGCTGCTGGTAAAACGACGATCCTGTATAAGTTGAAGCTGGGAGAGATTGTAACTACGATTCCCACCATCGGTAAGTAACATTGTTCTTTCTTTTCTCGTGCTCTGGAGATGGTTAAGAAACTGCATTGTCTATTGTTCCCTGTTTGTCACTGTTGTGGGCATCCCTTTGTTGCTTCCAATCATTTCCTTCCTATCTCGTTTGAGAAGGCATTAATATGGCCATGCACTCGGAAAACACGTCCTGGTAGCAAACTGGGACGAGAAAATGTTCTAGAGCTTAAGTAGGATACTGGTACTGAAATGATTATGTGGATCTGGTTGTCTCTCGGAAGCCCTTGAACTTATGTGTCTGGTCCCTGCGTTATGTTTCGTATATCCCTAGAATGTCTTTCCCCCTCCTCATGTTCACTGACCTGATCTGAGACACGTCCTCCAATCGTAGTGCTGAAATACTCCTTGGGATTATTGGCAAGATGTTTTCTCACAAGTTTATATACCTTCTGTTTCCTTGGCAATTTGAAGTCTCATTAGCACATCATGGTTGCTGACAACGATCCTCTCTAATGAGCAGTTCAGGATTTTAAGATATCAGTTGCGATTTGTCACTAGGTTGAAGGACTATCCTTCTGGGTCACTGATAACAATTCTATTCCATGAGTTTAACTGGCTTCTGCTGCATTTCGCACTGCACAATGATCTATGCGTTTTTAGGGGTAGTTTTGTTGGTCCCCAGGTGGGCTGCAGCAATGTGTCATTGTCCAATATGAGCACTGGAAATATAGCATTGACCTAGTGCTTGTGGGAATTTCACAGGGTTCAATGTGGAGACAGTTGAGTACAAGAACATCAGCTTCACAGTCTGGGATGTAGGAGGTCAGGACAAGGTACTCACACAGTCATCTGTTACTCTAACTTCTGCCATACAGTTGTTCACCAGTCTGTGGCAGATGGGATCTGGTCATGGATATGAGCAGTGCTTAACATTGAGGTGGCATTGAACAGGTGTACTTGAAATTTTGCCATTATGGAGAACCATGCAGTTCTTAGTTTGCATTGGTGGCTGTCATTGTCTAAGTGTAATGAGTTTTCAGACAGAACATTTCTGAGGTGTAGATATATTTGATGTAAAGGGTGCTAAGTTATTTAATTTCTTGGCTTGTTACAGATCCGGCCATTGTGGCGACACTACTTCCAGAACACTCAGGGTCTCATCTTTGTAGTGGATAGCAATGATAGAGATCGTGTTGTGGAGGCAAGAGATGAGCTTCATCGTATGTTGGGTGAGGTGAGTACCTACAAGTGTGGGGTCAATGCCTGGATGTGATGATATCTTCTGTTGTATAGTCAGGAATCTGAACTGAATTTCTTTGCCTCACAGGATGTAAAAACAGTGTGATGCATCTTGCTTTCAAGCTGGTCATTAATAACAGGAATGACTTGCTTGTAGGATGAATTGCGCGATGCTGTCCTCCTGGTGTTTGCCAACAAACAGGATCTGCCAAATGCCATGAATGCTGCAGAGATCACTGATAAGCTTGGGTTGCACTCACTGCGCCAGCGCCACTGGTAAATTTCTGCCCATAAAATCTCTTTGACACTCATCTATCGTTACACCTGTGTATGTAAGTCCAAAACTGTGGTTGTGTGTAGCCTATTGAGGTTTACGCCTCAGGCCACAACTTAATGCAAAGAACTGTTTGCATCTGATGAGCCTGACTGCCAGGTGTAAGGTTAGTTGAGAAGGCTGTATCTCACATAGACAATTTGGTGGGGAATTCAACAGGTATATCCAGAGTACATGTGCTACCTCAGGCGAGGGCTTGTATGAAGGCCTTGATTGGCTGTCTAGCAACATTGCAAACAAAGTAAGCTCTAAGCTGGGATTTGCTAGTTATTGCATTTTTTGCATTACAATGCAGTATGTTACTTTTAACCTGTTTTTTGATTTTGTGTTGGAACTGGAAGTCATCTCTGGATTTGAACCCTAGGATCTTGTATGATTCTGAGCCTCTTTTGGTTCTTTTTGTGGCAGTCTTGATTTGTTGCAGGTGTTAAGGTGAAGACTACAAGAAAACAGAGTTCAGACTGAAGACCTCTGCAAACAGTGTTTCAACTTTCCATTATTTCAGCTTTGTTCACGATATACTAGTTCTCTTCAGAGAAGACATGTTTTCAATTGAATATGTTGTGGCTTCTCATATGTCTTATATTCATTGGTATCCAGAACCTTTTTGCTGTATTCAAACCCAGTATTTGGTGTCCTTCACTCTGTCATAAAGCTGCTGCAGGTTCTGGTTCAGGGATGCAAATTGCCAGGAAGGTCTAATGTGTTGTCTAGAGACTTATTTTGGAACTATGGAGTTAGATGTAGTTAGGTAAGTACATCATTTGATGTGCAATGCATTAGGCAATTTCATGAGCAGGTCAGGCTGGAGATTATTACCTGAGTCAAATCTGGATCTCATCTGATTTACAAGTCCCACTTGTCATCCTTTTAATTTTTGTGCAGGTCCTCCAACCTGAGGACCATCATGACTATCATATGAAATGCTCATTATCTATCTATTAAGGAAGGTAGTTTGTTTGTTTTGTTTGTCATGTTGATAATTCCCAAACCACTGCTGCTTCCCACTGCACTCTTGGTACTATTGGAAGGCCCTTGATGAGTAATGGTGCATTGAGGTGGTTTTTTTATTGAATGTTGAATAATTTTGTCCAAGAGAATTCAATGATATCAAAACTAAAATTTGAGGCAAATTGGGGTGAGCTTTTTGTTAACAGCAAAGTAATTCAATGAATGGGATTTGCTGGTTTTGTAAGTTTTAGATCTAAGGTCAGGAAGACAATAAATTTTGAGTCATTTTCATCACCAAAGATTAATTTCAAATTGAAATAGATATTTTGCAATGGAGATCTAACATCAGGGTCCTGTTCACACTTGACCAGTGGCAAAGGCCACACTAGTTTGTCTATCATTGGGGAAGGCAAAAGCCTACCATTGCATAACCAGAAAAGTCAAGCACTTTTCTGGTTATCACTGCATCTGTGCAAGAGAGCTATGAGGTGCACATGTTTGGTATTTTAAATGATTCCATATGGGTATGTTGAAGATAATTGGTGATTGATTGTGGCAGCTTGATCTACACTCAGGTTTGAATCGACCTCTTTAAAGTTAACACAAAACCATATCATACCATTGGGGTTGTTAAGCTTAACACAAAAAGTTTCATCTATTTTTCTGAACTCTTTTTGAATGGACTGCAAATAGTTCTCCTGGAGCCAAATGTAAGTAATGACATCAAGGCAAATGGTCCATCCAGGTGTTCAGATGTGGTCACCTGAACAAGCATGTTACTTCCCCATACAGCAAGTGAGGAACTAGGATACCTGGTTTGGCGTCCAAAGTAATTCTCAAAAGAAGCCAGAAAGAAGAAAAATTTGAATTGCTCTGCCCAAGAAATGGTAAAATCAAACTCAAAACAGCTGCAAGAAGATGACTATCCCACTAGATTACCACTGTCCACTACAAAATCTTATTGTACCATGTGTAATTTTTCTTCAATTTTGGAATTTTGGATTACTAAAAATGGTATAGGGTAGATAAGCCGGAGAGAGCGAACATTTAAGCTCTTAAAAAGGGTGTGTTCACTCTCTTATCATTTTCGGCCCTGGAGGTTCACAAGGTCTAGTTAACTCTTCACCTATCTCCACTAGAGCAATTTACAGACCTTCATTTTAGTTTGAAACAAGAAAAATAAAATCTCCCAAAGTAACGAGGGTTTAGAAAACAAGTCCACCTTTTTGTGAACACATATCCTTCCATGCATAACTGAAGTACATTCTATAATTGAACGGGACAAACTTCATCCATGAACAATATCCCTCTTATTACCAAATGATGTGGACTTTACTCCAAACAATTTCACTTGCAACAAAAACAATTGTGCGTGGACGCAATCTGCCTTTCAGAAAGTGAAAAAGTGAGAACTATGAGAAGTGATTACTGATTACCAAACCCAAAGAGTCAAATGAACAGGGAAATATTTTGGCACATGAGAGTTTTGAAGCCCATTGACAAACACAAAAACATCTTTGAATGGAAAGTTTAGCAAACCCTAACTACCAGTTTTAAGACCTGGTTGTTAAGTTTTAAAGCACCACTAAATGGTAACAAGCCATTTTCTGAACTGGTTGAGTGTTTGCTCACCCATGGGTGTTCAATGATAAGTGATTATACCCAATGCAGGAAGCAAGGAACTACACTACCTCTTCTATTCACAGTGTCCCCGAGGAATTATGTGAAACAGAACTCAGCAGTTCACCATCCCTTGGAAACCCATCATGCCTCAGTTGTGGATGAACCACAACTCAGTTACCAGGCTAGGTAACTGATCCCGTAAATTCTTGAGGTTTTGGAATAACCATTTATCTGTTGCACACAAGCAAATGTAACTCTGATTCCCCTTATTGATGAGGCAACTCATTTTTCTTGGGTTTTGACTTGATGTCATTTTCCAGTTTCAATTACCATCCACCATAATTGAACATACATCCACAATTTTTGACCATACCAAACTTCCGTTGGCATGATGGTTTGTCAATCATGGCATGATCCAATAGATGCACAAAGACAATGTGCAGAGAGGAAATGGGATGGACCTACACTGGTACCATTGTAAAAACCCTGACTTTTTAAAGTTGCTTCGAACCACTGTATATATCGCACATCCTAAATTTAAATCAGGGTCTTCGAGTCCAAATTTAACATTTCCTGGGTTCAATATGGACTTGGATGAACCAGAACCCATATTGGTAGCATGGTAAAAATCCCAAAATCCATTAAAATGATTTCTAAATATTACAAATATCCCATGGTTAGACTACATCAGGGTCTCTCAATTCAAATCTAACATTTTTTGGGCTTAATATGGTCACTAAGAGGCCACACTAAATAAGGTGAACGTACCAACCAATCTTGTGTGAGTATATGTTTTTTTTAGAAAACATGCAGTCCCATGTATTCTATATCATATAACTTTGATTACCCTTTCGGGTAAGGTTTAGAATTCTTTAAAAAAAATCTAGAACTTCTATGTACAATTCAATTTATTTTCTCAAATTCATGGCAATTATTAGGTATAAGGTTTAGGGTTGTTGAAGCCCCTGTGGTTTTGGGTATGGTTAGGATTTTAGGTTTGTTCATTTGATTCAAATCAACATGGGTTACATTATCTAGCTTTCTTACACATCACACATTGTCATAAAACTTACAAATGATATTAAAATACATATGTGCATAATATGTTTGTAACCAAAAAATGATATAACATATTTAATTTATAAACTCAAGTCTTAACATCCTATAATCACCCTTGGAGATGATTTGTTATTCAAAATTGCAATTGAATCCACCTTCACCTTTGCAAAATATTTTTTCATAAAAAGCTTTTGAGGGCCACAAACACACAACAAACTCAAACAATATACTTCCATAAACAACCAAAAACAATCAAGACACAAAACAACAATTCAAGACTCATAAAAGACAACAACAATCCAAAACATAAACTCAAGACTCAAAACAAGCACAAAGACCCAATATAAAATTTGAATTTTAAGGCTAACTTGGTAGTAAACAAAATAGACAAATTTGACAATTGACTTGTAGTAGATAGAATGGACCAAAATGGAAAACATGGATATAATTGACAACTGACTTGTAGTGGGGAAAAAAAAACTTATGGCAAGTGGAAAAATAGATGAATTCAAACCTTCAAAAACTCAAACTTGCATGCATAAGGAAAATATAAAAACCAGAAACTAAATAGCTAAAAAAGAAAAAAAATAGAAAACATGCTGATAATGGCAAAATCAAGAAATTTAAACTTATTACAAATGTGCACATAATATAATCCTTGACCCCAAACATCACACAAACTTACCTTGACCAATGTACATGACAAATGACAATTAGCACACACATAGTTGTCATCAAATAACTTGCACATCACAAATGGGTGAAATCAAAAAATCAATGAGCCAATTTGTTTACTTTGTTTCAAAAAAAAAAAAAAAAATTGCACAAAAAAAACTTTTTCATATAAAAAAAAATTAACATTTTTTTTTAATTATTGCTTTTAATTAGTATCGTTTCCCCAATATATC
>Ga0116231_10006617_pt1 | contig 21939 bp, 18 predicted proteins | sample S1TSphgellanicum_2_FD_89695 | JGI IMG/M metagenome (GOLD analysis project Ga0116231, IMG submission 89695) | Host-associated microbial communities from peat moss isolated from Minnesota, USA - S1T2_Fd - Sphagnum magellanicum MG | ecosystem: Host-associated > Plants > Peat moss > Unclassified...
GGAAAAAAAGAAGAAAATGATTAAAGAGAAAAAGTGGGGAGGAAAAAAGAAGTAGATGAGAGAAGGGTAGTTAAAAAAAAAAAAGGAGGGAAAGGAGAGAAGAAAAAAAAAGAAAAAAAAAAGAGTGAAGTATTGAGGGAAGAAGAAAGAAAAAATTAATAAAAAACAAAAAAAATGGAAAGGAAGAAAAAGAAAAAGGAGGGGTGAGAAAAACAAATGCCCTACTTGTGACTGAATTTGGTTGCCATCAAATAGTGGCAATCAAATTTAGTGTCCATTCGAATGAGGTGATTGAACTCACTAGCCAACAACCATGGTTTGATAACCTTATTTGGTTGCCAACCTCCAAGGTCTAGTGACCAAATTCAATCATAGCCATCTAATGGCAACCAAATTTTATTCACACCCATTTGATGGCGATCAAAGTTTTGATTTAAACTTGAGAGCATATGAGTTTAAAAAAAAAAATTGGATTCATTTTTAGCTTCTTCTTTGCCCATTTGGGTTTTTTGTTTTTGGTTGCACACTTACAACCATTGCATACATCACAAACTTATAGACTTCATAGATTTGTTTCAAATTCACACGAAATTAGTTGTTTCATAGGTTCGTGTTGTTTACACACAAATTTCATACCTTTAAAACACATATGATGCACATATAAATAGAATGGAATATTTTCATGTGGATCAAAATATTCCATTTTGTTTATATGTGCATCATACATGTTTTAAAGGCATGAAATCTGTGTGCAAAAAACACGAACTCATTAAATAACTAATTTCGCACGATTTTCATTATCAAATCATGAGAGGGTAAGTTTGTGACGTAAGACCTTGGGTGAGCCAAGGTGACTAAAACTTGGATTAGGGTGGGGGGGGTTTGTTTTTGGCCTTATATGTAATAATTTGGAATACCTTAAACCTTGAAATTTCAAGATTGTAATTGCTCTTAATAATTTATTCTTGGAAAGTCTTTGGGTTTTCAGGGAACCTTAAACCTTTAACAATGTCACTTAGCCAAACATTAGGTGGACAATTTGACCTTAACCCCTCAAACTTTTTATTTTTTGGCATTTGGCAATTTGCCTACAAGGCATTCAAGTGGCCCATCACTTAACATGTAGAAGTGAAGGGCATAAAAAATGTCCAAAGGTGACAATAGTGCATTGACTTAATCTCAAAAGTGCTAAATGTTTGTGGACAATGATCCTAGAAACTATGTTGGATTTTCAAGGAACAATTAATGACTTACCTTGACATTGCTTTTGTGAGTAAATAAAGATTCATCTTGGACAAATATAAACAAGTCATGGAAAGAAAATTTTGGTGGAATTTATAAACAATTTTTCAAAATACACAAAATTACTAAATTCAATAAGGTTTTTGGAGTGGTTTGATTGTAAGTTCTCAAATGCAACATCTAATTTGATGCAATGGTTTGAAATCTTTTATTCACAAAAGGACAAGGCACATTGGACCATGGAAGTGACAGAGTTGTGGGATAAGGTGGCATGGCAAACCAAGTTTAACAAAAACATTTCAAAAAAAGAAGGTGTGGTTGGCACCGTGGATGGAAAAAGGGGTTCAAAACCTTTTTTCCCAAATTGGAGGCCAAGGCATTTTGTGGATTCCAAACACAACAATTGTGTAGCCTTTGTTGGGTGGGGATAATAATGGTGGTTATGCCATTATGGTGTGGTGCGCAAGGTGTGAATTGAAAGGTTTGATTGCATCCCAAACACCATTGAGTTGGCAGGGAAAACACCCAAAATGGATGATAAACGAGAAACACACAAGCAATGTTTGATAGACGTGTTAGTTTGCCCATGCATGTGAACATCCATGTGTCATCAAATTCTTGGTGATCCATTTAAACATGGAGGCTTACACATTGTGTTGGAATGGGAACATGCTTTAGAAATGTTGGATTACAATATGAAGTACTTGCCCATTTTGAACAAAATGTTATTGTGACAAAGAAGGCCGAATATAAAAAGGGTGAACATGATATGTGGCCTTTAGGTGAAATTGTGTGAAGTTAGCATGGGCATTCATGAACATTATGAATGTTATACACCATTCTAAAATTTTGCACAATGACTCGTCATTATGAGAAATCATGTCCTTTGCAACTTGTCCTATTCAACTAAAAAATGTCTTTTAGAATTAGTTTGCAAACTAGTTCTAAAAGACATTTTTTAGTTGAATAGGACAAGTTGCAAAGGACATGATTTCTCATAGTGTGTTAAAAACATCATGTTACATTTTTTGACAAATTAGATGTTGTGTACATTGGTGTGTGTGATTAGGGTGAAACCAGATGCATGCAAGAGGTGACTCCATTTTTATATGCATTTGCTAGGGAACATGATCTTATCAACACAAGGAAAGTATGTTGGTGGGTGGCCCCATAATTGTTTTTTGTTCATGGTGAGCAGGGAATTCCAAATCCCCCTTATTAAATGGCCAAATAACACCAAACAACTTTGAGGTTTGAGGTATATTCAATGGGCAAGCTTGCAAATGTGATATGGGGTGAAGATTGTGATGTAATTTTTTTGTGGGCAGTTCAACCAAAATGTCATTTAGCAAGGGATCCATGACATGTACAAGTTGAATCCAAAGGCACAATGAGCCATCCAACATGTTGTGCACATGTTGATGGCACTTCCACATAATTAGACTCCACCTAAAAAATGTTATTGAAGGTAGCCATAGGCCATAGATTATTTGTACTTAGTTCATACAAAATTTAATGTAATTTGTAAGAATTGTAAAAAATCACATGTTGTGAACTTGGTGATTTAATAAAATCAGGTTTTATCAAGGAATCATGTTGTCACGTGTCATTATATTTGAAATTCGTGTGATATTGGACTTTCTATTCAAATTGTGATTTTTCATTTTTCACATGTTAAAGGCATAAGTAAATAACAAGCATCCCATCATTTCATGTCCCCAAAATTTTCATGTTTTTGGTGTGGAAATTTTCTCTAAAGTTATAATGTAGTAAAAATATTGGAAAATTGATTCAAGTTCCACTTTAAAAACAAAATTTTTTGGATTATTTTTTCCCAAACCTTTTGGATAAAAAAAGGAATTGGCCAAAAAAATCATTGGATGAAAACCTTTATACCCCTTATTATTTGTTACCATAGTTTGGTTACAAGTCATTGGGTGGTAATAAAAAAATTGGCAATCAAAAAAATTGTGTGGTGACCAAAACTTTGGCGATGGAAAAATTTGTGGCAACCAAAAATGTTGGCTACCAAACCTTTGGTGATGGAAAAATCTATGGTGATAAAAAAAGGTGGTGATTGAAACTTTGGTGACACAAAAATTAGTGGTTACTGAAAATTCCAAAGTGTGGCGATTGAAAGCCATTTTAATCACCATAGGGTGTATGGCAATTGAAAGAAGCTAGATGCAAGCTACGATGGCTCAATATTGACAGAAATTACACTCCCTACAAGTCCATACAAGATTATTTAAAATTATTAAAGTGGACATGGTTGTTATTTTTAAAAATGTTATTATTTTAATCTTTGAATGATACATGTTCAATCACCTACAAACCTTCCCAAATCTATGTGAAAACTTGTATTTAATGTAGTTGATGTCATTTTTAAATTTGGAAGTCCTAAAAGGAAAACTCACAAAGTCCATAGGAATAATGAACCATCTAAAACATTCAAAAACATATGTTTTTGAGACAAAGAAATTGAAAAGCAAACAAAAATTACAATTCATATGGACTTATGAAAATATGGTCAAATTTTAACCATTCAAAAGTCTTTAACTATTAAACAGTTAAGGTTTTTAAAAAAAAGATTCCTCATATGAGTTTATCATCTTATATTACATTATATATTGAGTCCCAATAACAAATTTGGAATGTGAATCAATATAATTTTTTTCATTTTGTGATGTTCTAATCAGATGACCAATATATATTTTTCAATCTCAAAAGTTCGTTTCATTTCTTATTAATAAAAAATCACATAGTTTTATTCATAATGAAATTATTAGTTTGGATCCAAGTCTCAATTAGTAGATCTAAAGATATATTAATTACCATATGCATTTGAATAAAAGGTACCTAGGGAGAAAACATCGTTTCGTTACAAAAGTGAACCATTGTAACTTGCATCTACACAATAGGTCTAGTTTCAATCATTTTTATCCTTGCCTTGGGGGCTTGATATGAACTTTGGCCTAGGTTGACCCTAAGTTGACTTAGGTTAACCCTATTTTGATGTGATGTTGGGTTATGTTTACATCCAAAGGGAGGCATTGTGTCATGATGGATGCCTAGACATTGTGACAACCATGCTTGGTTTCCAAGAAGGTTATTAAAAGAAATTGGGTAATATTATTTGATTATGCATAAAGGTAGGTTATCAAATAACCAATTGATTATCACTTGTTATCCTAGTGTTATTAACTAATCATAATGTTTTTTAAAAAAGATCTATCTTTTTCGTTTTTGGTTATAATGTTCAAAGATTGATAACTTACCTAAATGATAATTTGGTCATCTAAGTAGGTTATTAGATTTTTGAAAATTCAATACTAGGAATTATCAATTTAACTAATTATGAAAAATCAATAACTAATTGGTAGGTTATTAATAATAAGCTTGATAATCGAGTTAAAATTCAATGACTAGCCAACATTGGTTCATAGTTCATACCCCTTACTAACATGATGTGTTTATTAAGGAAAATAGTTTGTTATGTTATGTTTTGTATGTCATGCTCAAAACTCCAAAACTATGGCACCACTTGGTACCACATTCGTGATGCTCTTGGAAAGACTCAATGACTAGGGCATACACCAAGGTGGTTTTATAAGATTTAAACCTATGTTACAAAAAAATTCAACAATCACAAAAAAAAAAAAAATTGTAGGAAAATTTGAGCAAGTTTTCAACACTATTGGAACGCCCTTGATGAGTAAGATTTCTAGTAGATGATATTCTAATTTTTAGATTGAACATGGGGGAGATATTGAATTTAAAGTAATTTTGTGATTAGAAATTAATTAAAAATATACAATATTTTTTCAAAATTGAATTTTGTTGTTAGGGTTCTACTCACACTTGGAACATTTATGTAATCCTGTTCACACTTGGGCTAGTGGCAAGCCACACTAACATGACATTATGGAAAACAATGTACAACATGAGTTTTTTTAGGTGTGGATATTAGCGAACCTTGGCACATGCAACACATCATACCAACTTTCATGTTGGACCATGTTTTATGGAATTTCTTATCGACCCAACCTTGCCATTCACATGACATCATACATGAAAAATATTCTTAATTCACATATATACAAAAAAACTACTTGTCCAACCTTACAAGGGATTAAATTGCCATGAGGATTGTTACAAAATATACTACTAAACCTAAAATGTAAAGCCACCACCAATGGTTCCAACATTGTGCATAGGAAGCAAAGAATAAGGTAGTTGTCAATTTTTAGATTGTGTGTTGCAATAACAATGTATTCTAACCCCGAAGAAACAACACACACCAAAGAAAACAAAACCCTTTTGAGAAAAGAATAAGGTATGTTGTCATATTTTTAAAAGCTTGGATGCGGATTCTTAATTCTAACCTTTACAAACAAAATCGATAAATGAGGAAGCTAACCCCTAAGCTTGCAATGACATCAAGAAAGAGAATGTCCTTTGTATAATAGAATCATGTGATACAAGAAACACATGACATTTCACCATGTACACCCAACCAATGGGACAGATTCCCATCCAAAATAAAAACAAATTTGACAAGACTTCTAATAACAATATCCCACCGACATCATAGTGTTTTACAAAATTGAAACACAAATGAAGTATGATCTTACAATACAATATCAAAGGCAATCATACAATCTCACCACAATTTTACCATAGAATAATTCATTCAATCCTACCATAGAATCCAACCACCGTATTTTTTACTAGAGAAATTTTGCCAAAAAGGGAAATTAAAGATTTGCAAAAAATTGGAGGTTTTCAGTTGCCAAAAGTGAAAAAGGTGAAAATCATCATAGAGATTTGGTTTTCATTGTGTAGCCAATCCTATAAAAGGATGATTAAAATTTTGTACTTTATTTAGTTAAATTCTCCTAGAGATGATTGCCACTTTTTCTACAACTTCCGATGGAGGATGGCCATTTTGGCTACATAACAAATATTCTAAACAAATAACTGACTCCAATATGTGCAAGGTCAAGGCCTGAGGGTGGGGTTCTTATTGAAGTAAGGCCCCACACAAGGACGAGTCAGGCATGGGCCTTGCAGGAAGCTTCCACATGTGGGCCTTCATATGGGCTGTCATATGTAATGTAAAAGAACCAGCTGAAATTTCCTTAATGAAATATGAGAGGCAGACACCTAAGGTACCGTCCAATTGCAAACAGAAATTTTAGCTGCTCCTTTACAGATATTGGTGATGACATCATATAGGCAACCGTGCCGGATGGATGGTGTATGGACAGGAAACATTTTTTCATCCTATTTGTGTCCCGTGCCTAACAACAATGGTCTTCTATGTACTAATCATCCAGATGCATCTCCTTACCTAGTAACCATTAAGTGCCTTACCTACTTTAACTACCAATAATGACCACTTACATATGATGTTTACTCACTTACATGGGTAGTGCGAGGGGGAACACAAGAGAGGGTATAGGATAGGTCACAAAGTGTAAAACCTTGGTAACTTACCCACTTACATAGGTAACAAGTTACCTAGGTAGTGCAAGGGGGAAGTAGGAGGGTTTATAAGAAAGGTGACAAAGGTAAAACCTTGGTAACTTTGGGGCTTTAGTAGAACCAAAAAGCAAACCAAAGCAAAGTAAAACAGACCAGGTGGAAGTACTAGTGAAGTAGATGATGCTTGTTTAGACTCAGCCACCATGATCATCATCTTCTTCTTCTATCTTCGAGACTTCATTAGATGAGGGAGGGTTAAATATTAATGACTGCAGTATGGTGTCCTCATGGATGAGAGAATGAAAGAAGAAGTCATCATCGATGAGAATGTTGATCATCGTCGTAAATGTTATTTTAGTACATGTGGACCATGAATCATAGGTACACACAAGTGTTGGCTGTGATTTATTTGATAATAAAAAAAATGTGAGCTATTCTTTAATTTAAAAAACCCCCTTCTTTCTCAAATTTAATACTAAAAACTTTCAAACTTCAGTTTACTACTAAATAAAAACCTTGAAGCTTGAGGAGCAACCCACAGAGGAAACTTGGGCTCTAATCTTAGTAACCCAAAAGCAGCGAAACAAAGTTGATAGTTTTTTCAGTTGGGTGATTGATTGTGCTTTCAGTGAATTCAAGGAGACAAAAAGTTCACAGTTTTTTCAGTTGGGTGATTGATTGTGCTTTCAGAGATTTCAAGGAGACAAAAAAGTTCACAGATTTTTTATTTGGGTGATTTGTGCTCTCAGTGATTTTCAAGGAGAAAAAGTCCACAGATTTTTTCAGAGTCTTTTCAGTTGGGTGAATGTGCTTTCAGTTGGCAGGTTTTGTGGGTTTCTTGTTGGTGGCAAGCAGCAGCTGATGGACTTTGACACCATCTTTTCTTCTCAATTATGTCATTGTTTGGTGTTGGGTTTCTCTGGAAATTTCATCAATGTACTTTCGTGCACATGAAAAAATAAACAGCCTAAAGAATTTGTTTTGGTTTTCATCATCTCTCTCCCTCTCAACTCTATGTGTGTGTGTGCATGTGCTTGAAATTTGATTCAAAGTGTTGAAGCTTTTTCAGTTGCTTCCTGCTTTGTTACAAGCAATTTCTTTTTTCCTGTTGGGTTTGTCTCAAGCTTCCTGGGTGTCTCAGATTTTTAAGGGTCAGAGGGTTTGTCTTGGGGAGGGAGGGAGAAGAAGCAAAAGAATTTGTGGAGTTTCTTGTGCTTTGTGGAAAACCAAGGACATTGAATTTGGGGGGGAGAGAGAGAGAGAGAGAGAGAAACAGAGCTGGAAAACTCAAGGATTTTTGTTTCTCCAGCTGGTAGCTTACTCATGGTTGAGGAAAAGGAAGGACCTTGATTTTTGAGAGAGAGAGAGAGAGAGAGAGAGAGAGAGAGAGAGAGAGAGGAAGCAGAGATACAAACAGAGCTGGAAAACTCTAGGATTTTGTTTCTGCAACTACTACTCATGGTTGAGAAAAAGCAAGGATTTTGATTTTTGGAAGAGAGTGAGAGACAAACCGAGCTGGAAAAGTCAAGGATTTTTCTTTCTCCAACTACTTACTACTCATAGTTGAGAAGCAAAGTGGTATGTACTTTTCTCACTCCCCCTACTTTCTCTCTGAAATATGAGCTTTCTGCCACATTCTGCACTTGGTTTTGTGAATCCTTTTGAGCAAGTCCTTCTGTAACAACAAAAACAATTGATCTTGAGCTTTGGGCACTCTCCCCAGGATTTAAAACATAATTCTTTTCTCAGGATAAATACCTTTTGCATTTTTGTAAGCAAAGAAGAGTAAAATACCCACATTGCAAACCCACAAAGAAGATTAGGTTTCCAAAATCAATCACTGACTTTGTTTTTGCAAATCGTGAACTTGGGATGTTCCTATTGTGACCAAAAAACAATTCCAATTTTGTTTTGTTTTTTTTGGTTTGTGGGGTTGGTTTTTTGGCAGGAGAAAGGCAAGATGGTGTATGAAGTTTGCGAAACTGATGGCTTACTACTTGAGGTGTAAAAATCTCTTCCTCAATTTCTCATCTTAAATTCAGCATTTTTTTTAGTCTCTTATTGTTCAGAATTTTAAAACCAAGCATTCTTTCCCTTTCTCCATTTCAATTCTTCTTCTTCTTCTTTGTCTTCTTCCTTGTTGCAATTTCTTGCAACAATAAAATTGCAAGGTTGACAACAGTGTGGTTGTCAATACAGTATGTTAAAGATGGCAAGCTGAAATAATAACCTTTTACCAAATAAGAAGAAGAAGAAGAAGAAGAAGAAGAAGATTGCATACATTCTCCTTTTTATTTTCATTGAAGAGAATAGGTTTTAATCCAATAATCAGATAATGGATTTAACCCATTCTCTAATTTGTTGTACACCAGAATTTGCAACCATGGATAGTGTAATATTATCAGTTTTGACTAAGAAAATAGTTTATCATTAATAGCAATGTTTCAGCCCACATACCAAAGATGAGGGAATATTCTTTTTCTACAAGAGAACATGCCTTAATGGGTGTGCATTAAGGTGAAGCCTGTAGGCTGAATGGAGGCAAAATGCATCCCCTAGGGTGAGTGCATTCTCTGATGTAAAGGTCCATAGGTAGATTGGAAACTAGCACAAGGTTGGTCAGTAATGTAGCATACGTAGATAGGAAATATCACAACTTGAAAATGTGTTGAATCAGTAGGCAGTCAGGTATGGACCTTTACAACAATTTTTGGTGTTGCCTAAATTATAATACCTAATATCGTAATCCATTTCCTGCAAGATTTGTTGGGAACATTTTTTATTTCCTTCCCCCCATGAGAGTTGTGGATGATGCACAGGCAGAGGACAGGAGAACAGACCTCCATGTGGAGAGTTTCAATTTAACAAGAGATGGGTCAGTGGATCAATATGGCCGTGTTGCTGATAAGCGCAAGACGGGTGGTTGGAAAGCTGCTCCCCTTATTTTTGGTACATTCATAAATTTGAAATCACTTGCACACTACTTCAATTTTGAATTTTGTCCTCTCTTAAAGAAAACCTCCCAGAAAACATAATTGAGAAGTATTTTTGGACTGACAAGACAAGTATCCTATTGACCCAGTGCATATTTCTTTCCATATTTTCAGGGACTGAAATATGTGAGAGGATGGCAACTTTGGGGCTCCAGAGAAATTTGGTGATTTATTTCACCACAAAAATCCACATGAGCAACTCACAAGCTGCTAATATGGTGTCGAATTTTGTTGGCACTTTGTATTTGACTCCATTTCTTGGCGGCTTTGTGGCAGATGGTGAATCCCAAAACTTGTCAATTTGGTAGTATCAAGCAGTTGCATAGAAAACATTCCTCATTCTGCAAAGTTCCCACTGCCAGATTGAATGAATGACATCTATCTTACATGATAAATTTTACTCATGAAAATCATATGTTAAATTGAAAAGAACACTTCTAACAATCTCATGAAAGAAACATGTAAGATTATTGCGACACATTATTGTTAACTGATTGGTGAACAAATTCATATGAAACAGCTTACTTGGGGAGGTTCTGGGCCATCGCAGTGTTTGCTACAATCCAAGTGGTGGTGAGTCATATTATACATGAAAGTAAAGAGAGATTTTGCTGCTCATTTGGCGCCAAAGTCTCAAAACAAAGATGGTGACACCAAAAGAGTTTGATGGATACCTCAAACTGAAAACTCTGGAAATTTGATGTGTTGGCAGGGAATGATGTTATTGACATTATCAGCAGCAATACCATCACTCAGGCCGCCCCCATGCCCATCCAATCCTTACATTCCATGCCAGGCGGCATATGGCTACCAGATAGGGGTGTTGTATGTGGGCCTGTACCTTATTGCTCTTGGAAATGGTGGGATAAAACCCAATGTCTCCACTTTGGGTGCAGACCAGTTTGATGAGAGTGATGCGAATGAGCGCAAGCATATGTCAAGTTTCTTCAACTGGTTTTACTTCATCATCTCCATTGGCTCGCTGATTTCCATAACTGTCTTTGTTTACATCCAGGTGGAAAACAATTCTGAACCTTGTTGCAGTTTCGATTGTATGGACTTTTTTACTCACCAAGCTTATGTATGTTGTAAATAATTAATGATTTGTAGACAAATAACTGCAAAAGAAACAACAGATACACAAAAAAATATCTTACTTGGAAGGTCTGTCTGGGGGAAGGACTTCAGGACAATGTTGGTTTCAGCTGGGGATTTGGGATTCCAGCTGCAGTTATGCTTGTAGCAGTGGTCATATTTATGGCAGGCTCCAATATCTACCGGTTCAAAGCACCTCAAGGGAGCCCATTGACTACCATAGCCCAGGTAGCTGTTGCTGCAGCTTGGAAGCAGAATGTTGGGCCCCTAAGTGATGAGGCTGTGCTTTACACAGGCCCGATTCTTGGGTCTGGACCAATTGAGAAGCTTTGTCATACGGAACAATTTCGGCAAGTTCCCTGTACACACCACCTATTCCCAGTACATATGCATCAAAACCACAAAGAAGAGAAACAAAAGAGCACAGTTCAATAAAATTGACAGTAGTACCATGGGAAAATTCTGAGTGGCAATAGAGAAAATGTGGTTTTAAATGGCTGTCTTTTGCTGCTTGAAATACCCAAACAGATGGCTTGACCGAGCAGCTGTTCCAGTTGGGGATTTGGAGGAGGATGAAACAGAAGGACTTCCTGTAAGCGCCTGGAGATTATGCTCTGTATCTCAAGTAGAAGAAGTAAAGATGATCATGCGGGTTCTACCAATTTGGGCAAGTACAATTGTTGTTTGGACTGCACTTTCTCAAATGGAAACTTTCTCTATGGAAGGGGGATCGACTATGGATCATCAGATGGGATCTTTCTTCTCCTTCCCAACTGCTTCACTATCTGTGTTTGAGCTCATCAATGTAATGCTAATCCTCCCACTCTATGATAAGTTGCTAGTTCCCTATGTTCGTCGATTTACAGGCCATCCTCAAGGTATTACAATGCTTCAGCGCATAGGTGTGGGGCTTTTGTTCTCAATTGTGACCATGTTGGTTGCGGCACTAGTGGAAAGGAAACGGGTGCAGGTGGCAACTGAGTATGGGTTGTTGGATAAACCACAAGAAACAATTCCGATGAGCATGTTTTGGTTAATTCCACAATATTTTCTTTGTGGAAGCACTGAGATCTTCACCCAAGTCGGACAACTTGAATTCTTCTACAATGAAGTACCTGATCAGATGCGAAGTCTGGGAAGTGCAATCTACTTGAGCACCATTGCTTGTGGCCATTTCCTCAGCACGTTGCTCGTCACTGCTGTAAATAGGGCAACACAAAGAGGAAACAGTCAGGGCTGGCTTACAGACAACTTAAATAGGAGTAGACTAGATTACTTCTACTTGCTTCTTGCTGGTTTAAATGCTGCAAACTTTGCATTCTTCCTCATCTGTGCACGAGGGTATAAGTACAAAAAGGTCAACAGAGATTTAGCCAATCCTTCTTCTTCTACACTGGATGCAAACCAAATCAAAGACCATGGAGAACTGAAAGGGGATGAGTACATATAGAATTCTTCTCACCTGGTTCTTTTGTAATATAAAAATCATGCTCTCAAACTCTTGCATTCCTAGTTGAAACTAGCATAGTTTCAATGAATTGCTACTGTATATCTGTATATAGCCACAGATTCCAGGCAATCCTTCTTAGCATGAAAAAGACTTGATTTTGCATTGAGCTTGCCTCATTGTTAAGCTCTGTCTTCATCTCTCTGTTTTAACATAAGATGAAGATTGAACAAACAAGAAGAGGATCAGGTATACCCCAATGTCTTGTATGGTTTACATATTGAGTGAGGAAAGTGCTGCTGCTCTAATGCTGCTGTACAGGATGATCCAAGGGTGTAATTGCATTGCATTGGAAGCATTGGTGATGGAAGAGGATCAGTAGTACCTAGTGATCAATTCCATCTGAAGAATTTCAGAAAATTATTGTGCCCTATCAATTCACATCAGCTTAGATGTATGTAGTACATACCTTTGCTAAGTTCTCTGGCTGGTGAACTCTGCAGTCAAATGTCTTCAAAAGAAGGCAGTGGCGGTCCTGAATATTACAATGGCATTTCATGCTCTCAGAACTGGTCTGCAGTCTGCATTGCACATGGCTGTGATGTGACTGCGGCCTGCCCTCTCCCTCTGGGGTTTTCTCTGTATTGCACATTGCAGGCTGACACAAAAACAGCAAAGCAAACCCCACCAACACAACACAGAGTCAGTTTTTTTTCCTCCATGAGGTCTTGAGGAAATAGCAATTGCAGATATGAAAAGATTGCAACCAAGTATGGATGGATCCACAGAGACAGGGTCTTCAAGAAGGCACATCTGTGGAAAGAAAACACTAGTGTTGTTGTTGTTGTTGGTGGTGCTGCATTTCTACTGTGTCCAATCTTCAGTGTCCTGGACAGCATCAGGGAAGACAAAGAGGAAGAATAAGAAAGAAAAAGAAAATGATGATAAAGGGATCCTCCTCCTGATTATCAAGAAAGAAAATGCACAACTTCTTTGCCATCAATTGTCCAGCAATTGCACGGGAATCCATGCATGCAATCCTACCACAACAACAACAATAATGCCGATCTAGCTCAAGAAGAAGAAGCGGCAAGCGGTGCAAACCGAGTTCGAAACGGCACCGGTAGAAAGCTGCCAGGTGTTCCAAAGGGGACCACCGGATGTCCATGCGGGAAGGACGTCGTCGTCTCTTCCTCCGTATCTCCTCCTCTTCCCCTTCTTCTGCCTCTTCAGATGCGGCACTCCTCCTCTTACACAAACCAAAACATTGCTGCAAAACCAAAACAAAAAATCCTTCGTCGAGGAGGCGATTTGTGTGACTGTCACGGAAGGAAAAAGAAAGAATTTGGACGACGTACGTGATTTGTGAATCCTTCTCCTCAGAAGAGAAGATGATGATGCAGGAGGAGGAGGAGGAGAACTCGCAATCGGGTTTGCTGGTTATTATCATCAGTTGTGCTTGCAAGGAGGAGTTTCCGTAAACAGATGGATCGAAGAAGAAGACGAAGCAGCAGCAGAATAAGAAGCAGAAGAAGAAGCAAACGAAGGAAGGAGAAAGTCTCATCAGTTCGTGAAAAGCCAGACTTGTTTTGTTGTTGTTGTTGTAGATTTTCGTTGCAACGGCGGGAAGCACCGCAATCACACAAGCACGCACCACCTACAAAACTGTAACAACAACAATGAGGAGTACTTGTAAGACAACAAGATGAGCTTGTGCCGTGACTGCAGGGTGAAAAGAGACAGCGAACGACTGAGTCTTGCATCTTCTGAAGAAGCTTTGAAAGGATTGCAAAAGCTGAATGCGGAGACACGACAATCTAGCATCAGTTCAGAAGAAGCCTCATCGGCAGCAGCAGGAACCTCTCCTCCTGGTGAAGAAGAGTCTGATCACCATGCTCATCACAGCAACCACAGAATTGGCCACTTCATAAATTCATGTAAAAACTTTGTGTGTGTGTGTGTGTGTGTCTCTCTCTCTCTCTCTCTCACACACACTCTCTTTCTCTGCGTCTGTCTGTCTGTGTCTGTCTGTCTGTCTCTCCATTTTTTGCTTCTCTGAATGCACCATTGTTCTTGTTAATGTTTAAGCTTCAGTTGTTTGTCAGAGTGTCCAGCAGCAACAAACCACAACAAACAAATGAATCTAATTAATTTCCCAGTGTATTTCGAGTGCACCTTAAAAATGAAATGTTTGTGGATGATGGCAGTCTTTTCAAGGTTACGGCATCCGATCCATGGCAGTAGTCACCGTCCAGAAACAGGTCACCTAACACGCACATTCAACGAGTGGTCTATCGATTTGGTCAAGGATGCCATGGGTTGGCTCCTGAGGCATACAAAGTCACGACATGCATTGATAGTGGGTGGAGGACTCATGTTGATGAACACTCTACTCATCCAGTCGGGAATACCCGGGGAAATGTGTAGATGTATGGAAAACAATAGCTGCTTTCTTTACACCCTCCTTAGAAAGATGAATCTCATTGTCTTCTGCTCCTGAAGCAGCTGGAAATCAGATATAACGGTTTTGTGGCATTTGGTTAGTGTAGATGTATGGAAAACAATAGCTGCTTTCTTTACAGTCTCCATAAAAGAGGAATCTCATTGTCTTCTGCTCCTGAAGCAGCTGGAAATCAGATATAACGGTTTTATGGCATTTGGTTAGTGCAATCCATGAAGGGGAAATTTTTGTATTCTAATATTATTCCGATCCCATTCCTCCTACTCCAGAGAGAGTTATTCAAAATCCTTCAGTTGTTTATTTATTTGTTCTTCCTATTTCCATCAGTGAAGAATAGATTTTCAGTCCTGAAATTCCTAGACCCAATCAACTACAGATTCTGAAGAAGATACTGTTCAACTTGACCACCAAGTGAGTGAAAATCTGCTCTATGTTTTTTTTCCCCGTTTTTCTTTTTCTAACTAGAATTGTTGAGAAATCAAAGAACACAAGTTTTCTTCAAAAAGTTTTGATTCTACTACTATGCACTGATTTCATTCGGATTTCTCACATGAATTCAATAGAAACCAATTCTCAACCTGTGAAGATCAATTTTGAATGCCGTTGTTGGATGGCATCAATCCGGCCACCATTGTGGAAATAGTGTCTCTCCAGATTCAAACACTGAACATGCTTAATGAGACATCATCCTGATGTCTGCAATATCAGAGAGTTTTTTGTCTCTCTTGGTCAGATGCTGCACAAGCTGGCTGTTGTCAGGTCCAGAAATGCCTCCAGGAATTCATCTTCAAAATTCACACATAGCATTCTACCTATTATTAGTTTGTTTGTTTATTGGCCGTGATTTAAGGCTGTTGCGTTCTTGGTAAAGCCCTCAATGAGTAATGGTGCACTCAAATCATTTCCACTGGTTGTGATACCCATCAGTCTTCATGGTGAGAACCAGTCTGAAACTTTGGCTGGTTCTTGCCCAATTTGTGACACCCACCCAACATTGGTTGAAACCTGCTGTGTTCTTGGTACCACTGAAAAGCCCTCAATGAGTAAGGGTGCACTAAGATGATTTCCACTGCTTGTGATACTCATTGGTCTTCATGGTGAGACCCAGTTTGAATCTCTTGTTTCTCACCCAATGTGTAATACCTGCCCAACACTGGTTTAAAGTTCAAACCTGCAAACTACATTACAATGTGTTCAACAGCACAGGCCACACTGGTAATGAGTGAAGATGACAATGAATGGCATTCAGTCACTGAACTTGTTACACAGTAATTCCAACAAGAACTTGAGTGTCAGTTGACATAACTTGAAGAGTTTCAAATCTATTCTTCAAGAATTCACTTGAGATAAGCAATCATTCTCCCATGTCAATAAGAGATCCAAGCAAGGCATTGAATCTCTCTACCATGAGTTTCTTACTCGAGGTCTAGAGGAATCACAAGGGCTTCACAGAACTCCAAGATTGCCACCACACCAAGAAACCCAGTGACAATTTCACACAGTCACCAGTCTACCCTAAAATGAAACCAAAAACTATCAAAACTCAGGAAGGTGCTGACAGCACAAATGTACGATCTATTGACAGATTTCATAACCTCAAGGGTTCTCTGGTGGTCATTGCTGCATCTTGGATTTTCCTCTTTTACTCCCAGTTGGGGTGGCATCTTGCAGGTCAAGCTCCTATATATGTAAAGTCATCACTTTGCTCAGAAGCTCTCTTGTTGACCATTATGAAGCATTTCATTGCTGACAAAAGGCAGAAAAACTTGACAATTTCGGGATCAGCTCCAGTTGCAAACTCTACTAGACTGCTAAACCTGAAACAGAATCAGAATGAATGAAGGGCATGGAAGTTTGATTTTCAGCAACAGATAATCTCTTGTCCATGACCCTCTTTCACTGATCATCTGCTTTCCTGTCTGGCTGTAGATTTTTCTCTGTATATGCTGCAGATTGATCCTCAGCATAAAGCTGTCAATAGATTCTGCAACACATGGAACAATACAATCTTAGTGCACAGTGCTTCAATGACCATAGACTGCAGAAAGCAGAGACGGATTAGAATGACCACTTGCATGGTTACACAGGTATTAGTCTGCAAAGAGAGGTGAAACAAAACTTCTCTTTGATCTGTTGGACTGATCACAGCAGAAGAATGAGCTAAAGTACAATGGTTGAGAAACTAGTTGGGAACATACCAGGCCACCATGCACTATGGTAACACCATCTGCAGCTTGAGGCATCTCAGAATCTCAGACAAGCAAATATGCTCCAAGAGTACATTGGAGACCTGGCTATTGTAAGGCTTATAACCCTCCCTCACATGATTGAACTAGCTCATAGAATGTGGTCCCTGCTATTTATCCGTCACATCTAGCAGCAACCCATTGCAAGACTGTTAAAAGACCACAAATGTCATGATTCCCTAGGGGTCTTTGCTGTTGCCAAGCCATGCTTCTAACTTTGCCGTATGTTCTGCACGCAGCTTCTCATAGTTTTCAACTACCTCAGGGTTCTCCAAATCCAACCCTGGACAGTTGTCTTCACCATCTGCTTCTGTCTCTCCATGCTCCCCATCTACCAGGGTGACATCTGTGGCCTCTTTCTTGCTCAGCTTCCTGAAACTTGTGTTTGGCAGCTTGAACCAGTCTGCTGACTTCACTTGACCTTCAATACTTTCCTTGGACTGCCGACCTGTTTGAACTTGCTTGTCATTGATATTCTTAGAAAAGCTCGACCCTTCCTGACCTGCACTATCACCTCTAACCTCTGCAGAATCAGGGACATCCTGCAAGATTGTTGTTGAAGAGTTTTGCTCTGGAGTAGGCATGGGGAAGGATTCAGGAATACCTTGTGTGCTGATAGCTGTCCCAGTTCCCACCATGTTGCCTGCCCGTTGAATTGCAGACTCAAAAACTGACCAGACTGACCTGTTGGTTGAACTCTTGTCCAGATTGGCATCAGAAGTCAGCTTTTGACCAATTCCAGTGTTTGGATTGGACTCAGTGCTCATGAAATTGGCTTCTTTAGGAGAAGCCTCTTGTGCAATGAGAGATCCGGACATGGACTTCCTCATACTGTTGGCTTTCTGGTATGCAGAGTTAAAGAGGGTGGTGACATAACCAGATGAGTCCACCTCAGCTAGCAGAGAGGTCTGCCAAAAGCAAAAGAAACCATCTCCCACCAATCACTTCATAACACACAGTTGATTTCATCACAGTCAATTATGTTCTTTGTTTTGAAAATCACAGTTACAACAGGTCTCATTGGAACATTTCCTGCTTAGAAAATGAAGCCCATTTTCCAAACTGAAAACAATACTCTTTGGTTGCATGCCTCTTCACTGTAAGCCCAAAGAAAACTAGCCTACCTTCAAGCTTGATGATGGCAGTGGCACTGCCCCAGTTGAAGAGGAAGAACTTCCAGGCACATTCTCTAAGCTACCCTCCGCTTGGATTGTTCGTTTCACATCTGGCTGCACTCCTGGTAAAGAAGTGGGCCCATCATATGTTGTAGTCCTTGACAGAGTTGTGGCGCCAGAAGGAGGATGGCCACGACTGCAACATGCCAGAAGAGCAAAAAAATCTGTTACAGATGGACATCTTACAGTCAACAGTCTCACAACTATATATCTACATAATGATAACAGAAACTCTTGGAGACTGACTTCTTCAGCTTTGACCTCACACACACTTATCTAAGGATACTATCTTGGCAGATGTTGCAATTACTTCTCTGCACTGTACCAGGGAACATCAGCTTGCAAAGGTGATGATTCATCTACAAGGATCAACAAGATTGAAAGAGTGTGAATGGAAGGAGTTATTTTGTTAAACCTCTTAGGATGGCGCAAGGATGGCAGGAGAGAAATGCTGGCTGTAAGCATGGATATCATGCTGTTAACTGCAGGAGGTCCACATTCCTTCATAGTTTTGATTGCAGTCAATGCATCTTTAGCATCTTCGGTATACAGAAGGGCCTCCTGTGTATCCTCTGCAAGCTTGTTCTGCAAGCATGCCACAACTCTTACTCAGCGCAAGTAAGCACTCGTTTCTCACCAACCAACATATATACCAACCAGCACATTCCTTGTAAACTTCCATCAACCTCTCAATATCCTCCATTGCTAAATGCTGAGTATGTTTAAATGCAGTGAAGGGGGTAAGAGGGAGACCTTGATCGATAAGAGTCCGGGCACTGCCTTGCGCACATGCTGCTGAACAAAGTAAAGGCCTACTGATGGTTCATTTGCCACCTGCTGGACTAACTCTGATACTGAGTCATGTACTGTAAAACAGCCAGCAAACCTGCCTCTTCTGTCAGCCATATTTGAAACTACTCCTCAAAACTCCAAACCTCCAACATCTTTTGCAATGCACTGATAGAGAAAGCTCATAAAAAAAATACAGCCAGTTCTTGATGGACACGCAAAAGGTGACAGTGCTAAGTAGGTCATCTGGAATAAAAGCTAAGTGGGTGGTGCCAGGATCATCAAAAAAATTGAGCAGGCTCAATTCTGAGACTCAAGCCATGGTACTGTATGCAATGTGGTGTTGGAAATCAGGAAGTGGCTTGCCAAATTGCTTTAGAAGACATTGGACCTTGACTCTACTCCGCACGCTTTATGAATGCAAAAACCCTAGCCCCACCAGTGCATGATCCTATCAAAACCCTAGACACCATTGCGCGACTCTATGCAGAGCTGAGATTTTGAATGAAATTTCCTTTTTCGACTGACCTCTTATTTCTGTCTTTATGATGATTTGTAACTCTTTGATCCACAATCCACAATCCACAATCAAACTAAATGTGTACAAGATGTTGAATGAGAAAAGAATGATGTTGAATTCGCCAGCAAGCAAGAAAGGGAAAGAGAGAGACATTAACAAATAGAGTTTTTTTTACCTCCTTGAAGAGCATCGACCGATGATGAAGTTGATCGCTGCATCTTTTGCATACCGTCCAACTCCGCTTTCTGACAAACAAAATAATTAACTAAATTTTAACACACCCAAAAAATGATTAGAAAAAACGATGCATTCAAAGAGGAGTAGGATAATGATGATGATGATGATGCCAACAAAAATCAATCAATCCCTTTCCTTATTAGGGTTACAGAATTTTACAAAAAAGATAAACTAGTCAATCGGCTATTCATGGAGAATTTGGAGATTGTGCAAACAGTTTTGCTTGCTTACACCACTCAGAGGCAAAAGCATGAAAACTCACTCACTCTCTCTCTCTCCCTCTCTCTCTCTCTCTTATCACCAAAAATGAAAGTGTCTCTGTGAAATTTCAATTTTCCTCTAAAAGTCTCTCTCATCACAGACTCTGGAAATTCTGAGTGTGTGAAAAGGATCGATCCTGCACTGCGAAATCTCTCTCACTCACTCACTCACTCACTCGGAGACTCACCAAACAGATGAGATCTCCAGTGGAAGAGAAGAGAGCTTCTTCCCCCGCGGCATCAACAAACCCTAATCCCAATAAATCTGAATAAACAAACTAATTATAATAAATTTAATAAAAGGAGGCCCCTTTCTTAGAAGCTGCATCGAATTTCAATTGCCAAATAATTCACTAAAAAAATAAACACACCATGGAAAAAGTACAAATATAAACTCATAATTATTGTTGGCATTCTTTTACTCAAAATGGTCATTAAGGAATTCCCCCAAAAAATGGTAAGAGAAAATGAAAATTTTAAAACTGACCGCTTGTTGGATCCATGACATTCGTTGTCAAAATAATTCATGTGAAAATTTACTAGCATATTTGGCTAGCACATTCTAAAGTAGAGTTTGGCCTTTGAAAAGTGCCAAGGCCTTCTTCAATGTTCAAAATTGGTTCTTTTGAGATAAGGAAATATCTTTTTTTTTAATTTTAAAAGGGATATTTCATTTTGTAGCCTTGTTGACAATCCACCTTCTTAGATAATCTTATTTGTCAAAGAATTTCAATGGGTTTTTATGATCAATATCGCCCTTGATTTACCAAAAGTAGGCTCATGCTAGGCTCCCACCTCACACATGCCCTTCTTTTGGTAATGTCCTCAACTTCAAACCTTAGTACCTTACATTACACCAAAAGGTTCATTGGAGCAAATGAAAAAAAACAACTGACCCTTCCAAAATCCTAATGTTTGTCATTAAAATAAGTCCCAAAAGGGTTGGTCAAAGAAAATGAAAAAATTCAACTTGCCTTGTTAGATCCTTCATGTTTGTCATTAAATTAGTACCAAAAGGTGAAGATGAAAAAAATTAATGGACCCTACCAAATCCATGATGTTTGTTAATTCCCAAAAAAGTTGGTAAAAAAAAAGAGAATTTTTAAAATTGATCTTGTCAAGTTCATGAGGAATTCATCTGCCAAACCTCACAAAGGCATTTTTAAATGAAATATTCAAATTTAAAGTTGTTGGACCCATTATTGAATATTTTGGCCAAAAACATTGATGCAAGTTTGATATATTGTTAGTAGGTTTATACATCACCCAAGCAAACTTGCATCCCCTTTGAAACAACAAAGAAAAAACAAGTTTCAATCAATTATAAGAGTCAATTCAAATAAACCAAAGAATAAATAGGCACGAAAAATATTTAAGTGTAAAAATAAAGGTATCAAACTATGACAAATACATGTTTACGATAGGAGTTGGGAAAGAGTTTCATATCTTTGATGTGTGCATGGAGGAGCTTTTAAACTATCTTCATCATTTTTCCTTGAACTTTTCTTTTGAGGTGAGGTTCTTATGTTGGAATTCATATTACTTTAGCATGTCTCATCATTGTCCTCTCTTGCAAGATCAACTCTTGTTATGTTTTCAATGCTGCTTTATGACATATCAAATGATTGTAAAGTAGATGACCTTTTCATGTCATGGAAGGAAGTTGGAGGAACTAGTTAGTTTTCCTCTCCTTTTGATTTGACACTTCATTATTTCAACATGTAAAAAAGAATAGTGATCTTTTTTTTCCTCATCACAATGGAGCATACTTGGTACTTTTGTGATGTCTATCTTATACATAAAAGCAACAGTGTGTCCGTCCGTCCGTCTGTCTGTCACGACAAACACCGCAAGGCAGGGGCGGGGCAGGGCAGGGCAGGGCAGGGCAGGGCAGGGCAGGACAGCCCAGAATCTTTTTTTTTTGTTTTGTTTTTGTATTGACCAAGACTACCTTTTTTTTCTTTTAGCTACTGTCCGTCCCGATTAA
>Ga0116231_10006618_pt1 | contig 21937 bp, 12 predicted proteins | sample S1TSphgellanicum_2_FD_89695 | JGI IMG/M metagenome (GOLD analysis project Ga0116231, IMG submission 89695) | Host-associated microbial communities from peat moss isolated from Minnesota, USA - S1T2_Fd - Sphagnum magellanicum MG | ecosystem: Host-associated > Plants > Peat moss > Unclassified...
GCTGAGATGCTTTCTGGCATGTATGTGCAATGGATAAACTAACGTTTGATGCACACAATGGATCCGTGGATGTTTTGAAAGCTGTGTCGTCTGAGACTGGAAACATAAGAAGACACAAAACTTGAGCTACTTCATCTTCACTCTGCAATCGCCTTTACGGAGAAGGCTCATGATCCTTGTCAACTTCTTCACAATTGACAAATCCATCGACGCTTTCGGAAGCTTCATTACCGCATTTGCTTCTATCAAATCACGCCAGCACATCCTTGGCGCTACTTCCTTTCCCTTCAGGCTTCTTGAATTCGGAGAGCACACAAGGGAAAAAAAACGGACTTACCGGGATGTCGCACTGCACTTCTCCCTCGTCGTCAGCCGCACCTATCTTCCTTTGGTCTTTCCAGAATCCACAAAACCTCAAACCACAGAACTCCCTGCGCAATTCTTCAGCTTGATTGAGGAATACGTGTTTCCTCCAGTTTTCGATCAATCGCGTGACATGCGGAATCCTGAGAACTGTCACAAACCATCGCAATTATTGAAATGATGTCCAGTGGAATGATAAAGATGAAATTTCAGTAAGATGCAATGAGGGGAACTGGGAAGAAGAGGAAGAAGAAGGTCTCTGGCGCTCTGGCGATGGCGGACGGTCCCGATTGTGTTGCGCAAAAATCACGGACAGACGCGGTACACGCACAAGGGGCGCGCCCACAGAGTCTACCTATTAGAGCCACAAGCTTGTGGATAAACTTGAACTACGACATTTGTTGCGAGATCTGATGATGGAGAGAGGCGAGGAGCAGCAGCAAGCCGTGTTTGGCACAGCATACAAGAGCAATGTCCCTGCATCATCATCATCATCAGGAGGTGCCTATCTATCTATGCATGTAGAACTCTCAGTCGTCGTCTCCGATTTCCTCACCCTTGTCATGCTTTCTCAATGCACGAATCTGCAAAGGATTGAGCTTTCACTCAGCTGCTGCTGCTTCCAGCACAAGCAGCTTTCGATTATGTTCCTGGAAGTTCCTTTCTGAACAGTTGAGCTTTTGAGACGTGGAGCAGATCATGGCCCATTTTCGCAGTTTACTGACTCACTGATGTTGGAAAAATTCCTTGTGGAGAATGTTTGGATACAGAAGCCACTGTTGTGCCATCTTTAGAAACTGCATCTGAGGCAGCAGCAGCATCACAGGATCCATACCCTCAATGGATATATGGTGCACTTCTAACTCCAGAAGCTCCACCATCTCAAGGTTCGTATCACAATAATTCTACATATATGATTCTCATTGAACAAGCCTGCAAAGATGATTGTTAGCTCGTACTCCAGTAACTTGCATTTATTGCAGTCATGAATAAATTGCAAGGGCTCATGAATTCTTTGTCATTTCCATCAAGGGTTTTCTGGATTGCAGGAGCTTTTGGAGGTTATAGATAGATGATGCACATGGAGGGTTTAGTCTCTCCAACAACCCCAGCTCCTCCCTGTTAAGGTGGAACTATTTGGTTTTAAATCCTCACCCTAAAACCCAACACTCTCAAATTTTGCAGAGCTCAGCACTGTTGGTATTCTGCAAGAAGGGGAAAAGCAGCATGAGGGAGCAGGTCTACCCGGGTAACTTGCAGAGTGCTTCCTTTACTTGGATTGGAGTTGAAGAGCTTCTTTGTTGTTGGAAATGAACCCAGTCCTGTCCCAGCTTCTGCTGAGTGCTCTAATAATCTATTGCTTTTTCTTTTTTCTCAGTGACAAGAACACACTATGATAATTGCCAGATTGTATGATGTTGGGAATGAAGGGTTGAAGGTCCCAACAAGGATGAGATTCAGGAGCTATTCACTAATTACATTGACAAGCATGGAATGCCATGGACCAGACTCTCAGCTCGCAAATGGGTGATTGAGGAAACAAAGGAGTGCAATGTTTCTATTGGTTCCCTTGAAACATTCATTGAAGAAAGAGAGCTGATGAATGAGGTGAAACCATATGATCCAGCCTGGGGTCACATTGACAAAAACACACAAACCCGAAGTCTAGGTCCTTGGGAAGTGGATGTCAAGAATGAATTTCCAGCATTGTTCACTCCTCAAAAGGAGACAAAATTAAAACTCCCCAACTCAGACTCAATGGAGAAATGTCCAGGTGTGTAAATGTTGCCACATTACTTGATGCATGATTTGTTGTGTGCACCAATTGAGATTGGGGATCTATGATGGATTCCCCTCAGGTTGAAGCCAATCTCTCAGGATCAAGAGCTAAACATCAGAAGTATAATGGACCAGTTCCTTTCTGGAACCCAAGCTCCTCATCTCCTAGGAGTTCTATTATTTTGGAGCAAATAACATTCTTCTTCCCCAACTCCATAGACAGTCATAATTTGACAAAGAACACTAAGCCATGGGGGACTTCAATTTTTCTCTCTTGGCACTTGAAGGATTCCAATTTCCTGGCAGCCATTTGGAGTGAAGGACAGGGAATCATACTTGTGTGTCGAAAGAAACGTGAGTTTGACTTTGTTTAAATCCAACATAATGCCAGGAGCCAAAACTATGGAAACTGGCACCTGAAGTAAATCATTTTGGTCTTTTGACATGGAGATTTTGAAGTGTGCAGATTGTTTGGGGCAGAAGGAGGTGCCATGCCCTATCTGTAGTAAGAGTTCAAAGGTGACTGCATATAAATATAGAGGAACGATGGAGTGCAGCCGTTGTCAAGGCCGTGGCCTCCTTGCTCACCGAGATGGTTCAGACTCCAAGTAAGTTTTCTTCCTGTAGAATATCCTTTATCTTACTCTTTTGGGCCACCCTTAAGAGTGGGCCATTTGTTACATGCATTTTATACCATGTGTTCATTGTGTTTGCAACATTGGAGTATTCAGCCAACAAGCACGACAGAATTTCACCTTGTTTTTCTGGCTACTTGGTGCCTATAGTGTTGAGTTACTGTAGCTTAGTTGCTGTGTGGGGGAGCCTGAGGACGTGAAGATGTTCTGTAAGATGAAATATAGATGAACATCTTCTTAGAAAGTGATCACTTTCTTTGTGTACATAGTCTGGAACACAAAGCCTTGTTGAAATTGTATGTTGAAAAGAGTGCGTGGAACCTCACCATGGTGTGCATTATGGATACAGATGTGAACAATGTGAAGGGAAAGGCAGGCTTCCATGTGAGGGTTGCAAATCACGAGGGCTAATTAAGTGCAGTAAATGTCAAGGGCTTGGTGCCCTCCTCCACAGCAAGCTCCTCATTGTGAGATGGTAGATTGACCATTTTCCCATTTTATTCTTTGTCATGTTCTTGTGTGTCATTCAAATAAAATTGGTCTCACCATAAAACAACCTAACTGTTACAGGTATGAACCTCAGAAAACCAGCATGGCCTTCTTGTTTGGGTCCGGATGAAGTTTCTATCAGGGGGAAGTTTAATTGTCTCAGCTGTCAAAGATCACACTGAGTAATATTATTAACATCATGATAGAGATTGAGAGCAATTACTTAGCACATTTATATTTCCCTTCAGAAATGTCATGGTCCTCCCTTTTCTCAATGTTGCAATTATTTGTTGTTGACATTCAGTGTTATGATATTTGCATCAAAACTTTCATGTCAGCAAACTGACCAAATCAATGAAGGAGTAAACTCAATGAAATTTGTCACTTTCATGCTTGAATCTCAAAATGATGATGGACTAGGTAACAAAACCCAAACATGTTTTGGATGCAGGAGCACACTGGTGAAAAGAAAAATTAGTGCATCAAGTGATGTGGCCTTGGTGGTCCCAGAGAGCATATTTCATGAAGCCAAAGGCATTCCACTATTCAGCAGTGAAGCATATCAGTGCCAACCCATGAGCTTCCTGAATGCTCATGAGCTCACCCAGCTCTCCTCAGATGTAATATCAGAACGTGAACAAGTTCCTGTTGCGGCACGTTTGATTTGTGAGCGGCATCAAATTCATTCCATGCCTGTTACTCGTGTGACCATTAGACAAGGCAAAGTCTGTTGCAAGTTCTTTATTGTCGGGTTAGACAAGCAAGTCTACCTGACAGATGTCCCATCCAGGTATTGCTAAGCCAATAACGGTCTCCATCTAATCCTGATTTTTCCAATGCTTCATTTCTCACATAACACCTGATCTGAAAATCATTAACAACAAACCAGGTTGCATTATCTCTAGCTTCAACACAAGACTTTCTGTCCTTCATTGAATTGCAGAAATGTCAGCATTTAACCTTCAATGCTCTATTCTCTGTCTGACTGAATTAGTTATGTTTGATCTGGAAGTCACCACTTCAGTTTGTCAGGCAGTCCTCACTTCACAAGATTGGTTTGTTTTGATTCCAATTGATGTTGAAGCTGCTTGTGATTTAGAACTACTCACATTGCATTTTTAATGACCTCATCCTGGACCTTGTTACTGCATGGCCTTCACATTCTCAAAGTGTGCATCTTCTGCCATCTTTTGGGCAAACATAAACTTGCTAACCTTGGAAACAAATGGTTCAAATTGAGTCATATGCAAATGGCATCCTTGAAACCCACTTGCATGTGAGTTTGGTGAACTAACCACTTACTTGATTTTACTGGTGAGTTTGCTCAGGTGGGACAAGATGGGAGTGACAGTAGGCATCCTCTTATTGACGACTGCATTGGTGCTCCTGTGGAAGCTCACTCGCTCACCTAAGCATTCGAGACAGTTCATTGTCAGCCGCTAATTTTTAATCCACCTTCCAGGTTCCTGACCATTGGTGAAAAACAATATTGTGTTTTAGTTCTGCTTGTTCTATTGTTTCTTCATTTTAGTTCTTCCCTTCTATGTTGCTCTTTCTTCCAGGTTCTGAAAGTCCTTATCTGGAAGTCTTTCTTTCACTTCAAAGAAAACTTTTAACCTTGTTCTGACTTTCTTAATCATGAGTATGGAGATTTCTTGATTCTCATGAGAGTTATTTAGTATATTGCAATGGCAAGTTGGTCCTTGGAACAAGTGGAGATGAGATATGGGCAGGATTTGATTTTATGGGTTTCCCAAGTTATTTTCAAGTATTGTGCATTTGGAGTGAACAAGGCCTTGACATAGGTACAATACAACCTAGCCAAAAACTTTGCAATGCATAGTGAGTGTCCCTATCTCTCCTAAGAAGTAGGTGTAAGAACCCTCTATCCTCATGATCTACCTCACCTTGTGCTTTACGATGGGTAAAGCCCAAGGGTGGGAAACATTTTAACCCCGCATAGAGAGTTGTGCACCAATGTTTTTAGTGTATTTCAAGGTACTATTGTAGAATGCAATTTTTATGTCCACAAAAGGGGAGTGTTTCAAAAAATGAAACACTAGCTCTTCCAAGCATTTTTCTTTTTGAAACACTTGCCCTCTTATTTTCATTTTTCACCCCCCCACACCTAGTGTAAGATTTTGGTGGTTTGGAATAAATTTGGCCCACAAGAATGAGATGTATTGAGATGTTCACAATGAAAACTCTCCCCTTTGTACATGTAAGGTGGTTGTCAATTCCCTATGCTACACCAAAAAAACTCACCAATTGATAGTTGCCCAATATAATTTGGAGAAGAACAAGAATCAAAGGCATAATCCTTAATTCCTCATAATTAGGCTCAAATGATGAGAGCTCAAGGCACATCCATTGGCATATTGCTTTGTTAACAAGACAGTTTCAACTTTTCAACCACTCATAACAAATATGAATATGAATTTGATGTTAGTTGGCCAAACATCTACATAATAAAAATAACAATGTATGTGTGTGTCTATATTGTTCATACCTACCTACAAACCTTCCCAATGCCCTTTCAAACCTACCTTCATAACCTACCCTTCCCTCTACAAACACAATCAAGTCGATGCTTTTGACATTAGGGAACCTAATGTAATTCCAATTGAAGAGGTTTGAGTTGCTTCAAATTTGAGAATCACAATCCTTCAATAGGAACAAGCATGAAGGAAAAAGAACTCAATGATGTTGTTTTGGGACAAAGGAGCACCAATCTTTGTGAAATGTGTGTTTTTTCTCACAATTGTAGTTTTAGAAGAATCCATTAAGCTATGATTTATTCAATCATGTAGGGCCACAAGGGAGAGAAAACTTTATGATGTCTAACTTATGGGACATTCAGAATTGTGTGTTTTCTTTCACAATTGGAATTACAAAATAGTTTATCAAGTTACAATTTTTTCAATTGTGAATGAGCACAAGACAAAAAAAATTTGATGTTGCTACTTTGGGGGACAAATTAACATAATCTTTGAAAGTTGTATGTTATTTTCACATTTATAATTTCATAATAGTCTATTAGCTATAATCATTTATTGCAAATATTGATATCACATTTTGCACTTCAATCATTTTATTTTTTTTGGTCAAGGAAGGTTAGATGCAAAGTGGAGTAATACTTCAAAAGAGATGCTCAGGTTGTTATGGTGAAAATGAGTGTGTTCCATTTTGTAGCATGTTGTAAAAGGAGACCATTACCAAGGTCAATGTAGATTTTTATCTAAATGTTGTTTTAAGCATTTCTCAAGTTGTCCATTTCTTTGTTCCCATTGTTGATGCTTTTGATATTTGTTTATTTGTAAGTTTACTTTTAGTTTTTATATGCAATTTTTTTTTCTCATTTCCTATGGCCATGCACACTTGATTATTTCCTTTGTGAATTTGTACTTTTGAGTCTTGTGACTAGTGCACATGGCTTTACATCACACTTGAATCAAGCATTTCAAGAATTACATAGTCAAAACTTTATCAAAAACTCGTGAAAAACCAAATAATTCTAAGAAGCATTGTCACACAACATAAAAATCTATGTAACTTCTCAGGAGTCTTGCATAAAAATAGACAAAAATGGATAAAAGTTTTGGATGATCTACAAGACCTCTATTAAAATGAAATCTTGGAAATCTAGAAAATCTATTTTTAAGATTATAATTTGCAAATTGAATAGTGGGTTAGGTTTAAAACTATGGCAATAAACAATTATATTAATTGGAATAGTTGGATACTACTTAAACTAGATTGATTTTATTACAAGTTTTTTGAACTTGTCACATAGTATATGTGGTACTTCATGGATTTTTAAAAAAGGACAATTTCATGAACATTGAATACATACCTTAGCTCTACACAATTAAATCCAAAAAGAAAAAAAACTTAAAACATATTAATGATATATCATTTTTTTGCTAAAAAAATCTTCCACAAAATGAACAAGAAAGGGATGCAATTTGTGGCAAACTTCAAATATTGGCATTTTGGGTACTTTCTCACTTTAAAACTTTGTAGGTAGCAAATTTTCAAACTATGGTAATGAAGAAAAACCCAATGTGAATTGTACAACAGCCTTTGGGGGGGGGGGATACAAAAGCCCTCATATTTTTTAGGGAAAAAGTCACATGTTGCCATATTTAGGCAATGAGTTCCTACTGGTTGCCATAACTAAACAAGATTCTTTAAACTTTCTACTTTACCATCTAACCAAATTTGGTTCATTCCTCTTGTGAACAATCACCAATCCACTAACTTAACAAAATTGAAAAAAAAGAAAAAAAATTCTAGTTGCCATGTTATTGAATTCTAAAATTAATCATAAAACATAAATCATAAATTTAACTCCTTATTCATGGATGAAAATAATTCATCCATCCATTTCAATCAATAATTAATTAAATGCATCCATCATTGTTCATTGTGCTTTTTTCTTAGGAAAATTCATAAACGCCACAACTATTCATTTTTCATACATTAATCATATATAAGAAATATAAGAAATTCATGAAATATTTTTAATAATAAAAAAAATAAATTCAAAATAAAACAAAGTTAATCATCATGTGTTAACATTAATCTTATATGTTTGCCTATTTTCAAAACATCATAGATGTTAAGGTATTTACAATTTTTAGAAGTACCATGCAAATTGGGCATGAACTTGCATCAATAGAAGTAAATATTATGGGGTAGATAAATTGTAAATAACAATAAATTATCGAAAATCTATATTTCAATATTATGTCAAAAGAAAATGACAGCATAGCTTATAATTTGCAAAATTCCTAAAATCAAAAATTGAAAATCTTGTGACGATACAAAGTGGTAGTGTTGTCATTTGAAGTAATCAATTTTATTTTTTAATAAACTATATATATATATATATTTGAATGAGTTTTGGGAACTTAAAATATAACATAAATTAAAATTAAATTAGTTTGGGAGGTGTTGGATACCATATTGAACTTTTATTTTTCTTGGAAATTTTTTTTTAAAGATTTTTCTTTTCATGGAACATTAATTTGATTATTATTTCCCTAGGGTATATGGGTTGTTTTGTAAGCAAAAAAATAGGAAGATGAAACTAAATATTTATCTCCTATTTTGATTTGTACATGGATTCTTAAAGTGATATTTATTCTTGGGTGGCACCACTAGGAATGTCACACCTTAAATTTATGAAACCCATTCAACTTTAAAACAACATAGGACTCACATAAAGAAAGGTTCTCATTCCAAATTATTTATCAAAAGGTTACCCGAGTCATGTAAAATTCAAAACTTTAATTAAATTTACAACAAAATGTGTTTTGATGTGGAAAATGAATGCATAAGGAAAAAGTTTTAGGAATGTAGCATAAGGGATTTTTTTTATCAAGAACACAAAAAGATTTTTTTTTTGAAAATTTTACTTGGATGTTAATTTTAAAGAATATTTCAAATGCCAACTTATTTTATGTTTTTTATAAATAATTGATTGAATCAATTTTTATTTAGCTATGAATTTTTTAAGTCAAGATTATGAAATCCCAAAAGGCCATTGATGTCAATAGCACATTTATGATAACTATTTTCACCTTTTTAATTTTAATGACTAGTTTGGATCAGGCCCTTGTGCATGAACTAACTAAATAAGGAAAAATATATAATGTATAATGCAAAGACACTTTTTTTTTAAAAAGTCAAGAATTGGGTCAGAAATGGTTGAAGAATCAAAATATTAATGCATATTATAATTTTTGGGTGTTCATTAATTTTCATGAGTGTGTGCATAGGTGGGAAAAACATAGCCCACTTATTCTAGTCAAATAAACCAATGTATGAATAAATGGAATTTTATTTCTTAAATTGGGTCCAACTTTTTTGTGATTTTGGCATGGTGGTTCCTAGTGATATCACCCAAGGATATTTTCACCCTCAAACAAAAAAGTCACCAATCAAATTGTTACACAAAAAAATAAATATCTCTTTACAATTGTAACATTGAGATTTTGCACTCTTAAATTGGAATTGGACCACCATTTCAATTTTACAAGATCTAATGGATCAAATTAATTTAAATTCTTTCTTGGACTATATAATCTTATGGTAGCATCATAAAATTATAAGTTCAATTTAACCCCATTATCGCATATCCCCAAAAACAAAGTATGATCACCTAAATGCACTAATTCAAAGATGTTCTTTTTTCAAAAGTTTTGACAAGAAAGACTATTATGACCCATAATAACTCCAACATTGATCCCCAAAATTCCAAACAATCTGCCAACACATGGAATAATAGTTTTCTCACTTGGAGTTCCCAAAAACTTCGATTTCACTTCACTTCACTTAAACCAATTTCCTCACAATCCCAAATTCCTAATTCTTAAACATGTAAAACTTAAGAGTATGTTGTCAACTCAAATAATTTCCACAATCCTTTAAATTTTTTCATCACATTCACCATATCTTGTTATTTTATTCATTAATCTACCTCAATTTTTTAATCTTTAAATTTTGTTATGCAACCAAAATAATGAGAACTCTAGAGACAATTTCAACTAGGGCATTGGCTATGGCCATTCTTTTTAGCTCACAAGCCTTATATACCAATTCAAAGCAACAACCTTTTCCATAACTCCAAAATGTTAAACATCATATTAAAAAAATATTAAACTTTTTTTGCCTCAAATTCAAAAGCATCAAGTCACAAACATTTAACCTCTCTTCCTTGACAAAGAATTGTTTTTAGATCAAAATTTGCCTTCTTAAATCCATCCTTTCAAACATATTTCCACCTCAATAGAATTTGCATCACCAATCATCTTCCACTACACCATATTTGTTATGAAAAGTGAGTAAACAAAACAAATATGCACATTAATGCACACCACACAAGCATTAGACAAAGTGTTTGCATTCCAACACCTAAATTCATAGCTTGGACATCCAAACCTACAAAACATAAATCAAAACAAACAAACCACTTCTATTTTGGAGAACAAAGTGCTTTCCTCTCCTAACTACCTATGTTAATCATGTTCACAATGACCTAAACCAATAATGACCTACCACACATTAGGGCCTTTTCATTTTCCTTTTTTTGACTTTCTTTTAAATCACAATTTATCAATTCATAAACAAAAAACTATTATATTTATAATGGGGAATTTTGCTTGTTTGTATTTTCCTTATTTTTAGTTTTGAAATTTCATTTTGCAATTTGAGAACGAAACTATTAAAGATTTCTAACAAGGTTAATGTTGTTGAGAAGTGCCCCAACTTGCTACTACCTAATTTTAGACTCAAATGACATAAGCAAAAGAGTAACAAAGTTCATTTGGGCCATTTGAAACAAAACTTTTGTAATGAATGTGTGGAGAGCTCAAATTGATATTTCAATCTTTCAAAATTGCTTGCTCCATAGAAAGATGGAGGAATAAATCTCACATGGATTCTAGGGTTGTGATCACACCAAGAAAGCATGGGGCTTTAGGTGCGAGAGTTTAAAGTTTACCCATGATATTTTTAATTATATGTTGTGTGGGCCATTCGTGGGTTTCATAAGGTTGTTGGTTCAAGTTTTTTCATTGACCTTTATTTAACATTGTGGGTTATGTGGATCAAGAGAAATGACACCATTTTTTATGGCAAGCATCAACGCATGTGCAAAGGATTTAAAATTTAATTTAAAATTGCTTATTTGATTATGGTAGGACTATTTGGCATAGATGCTTAGGCTTATTAGGAAAGCTCCATATGCCAAGAACGATCATTTTCAATAATTTGATAAGATGTGGTGCATGAACAAAGCAATTTGTTCCAAATTGGCTAAACGTATGATGGACACCATAGATGATTTATGAGTTGATTGTTGGGTTGAATCTTTAATTTGCACTCCCTTTGTGGGCTCTTCTATTTTCCTTTGCAATGAACTCATTCATCATTGCATTTTATTATTATTTTAAAAAACTTGTTGGGGTTGTTGATTCATTGTGTTGGGGAACTAAAAATCAAATTTTACTTACTTGCTTAACTTTTTTATTTGGTGCAAAATTTTGCCCATATACATAATATTAATATAAAAAAGAATGTTTTGTCACACATTCTCAAAATTGGGGAAAATTTTGCCACACTTTTGCCATATTTAGATTCTAGCTTTAGTTTGGTAGCATTTAAGAAATATTTAAAAACTATTTTGACAAGATCTAAAAACATGCCACCATTTAATGCTAAATCCCTTTTGGGATGCTAGCCAATGAGATAACATTAAAAAAAATTGAAAAAAAACATTGCTCAAGAACCTTCCTACAAGGAAAGTATAATTTGAATTGTTTTTTGGTCAAAACAACTAAAGCCTTTTAATGGTTATAGGCAAATGTACTTAAAAGTGTATTAGCTGATTTGACAATCCCACATGCACTGGTTAAAAGTGGATCACCAAATGAGCCATTAGTTCAAACTTGACAAAGAAACAAAATTTTTGCCTAATTTCATTGCAACCATTGAAGCAATTCAAATCTTCCTCTACCCAACATCTTTTCATGTGAAACAACTTTTCATTTTAGACATCAGTTCATTTTAGATAATAATTCTCATGTGATGCTTTTCTTGTTCACTTAACCTTTTGATCTTATAGACTTCACTGAAAAAAAGGAAGTAATTGTACGATATTGTTCTTTGTAAACATAACCTTGAGTTTAGTTCAAAGGCTCTTGAACTTCTGATTTGTTTTCCTCTCAACCAATGCATAACCTCAGCCTCTTCTTTTTTTCTTGCATACTTCATCCAAAAATATATAGTTTATGAATTTTCATCCATTGAAAAGAAAGTTAAATATTTTTCATCCACACACAAGAGGGTTATGACTTCACTCTCAACTATTCACTGGAACATGCATGCTCTTCGCAAGTTACCTAGTCCTTTCCTCATAAAAGATTTGAAGAAATGGGGGGAAAATAATTCAAAGATGAAGGCTTTAAATAAGCTTGAAATGGTTGCCATGTTTTTATTTTTCACTTGAATTTCAAATGGTTGTCACCAAAGCTTTTTTCCACAAATATTGCCATTTTTCAACAATTTGTTTTGGATTTTTTTCTAGTGTATATTCAAGTAATTTTGCTAGTTTTTTTGGGGAAGTTTTTGATAAATTTTTTATTTGTGAAAAAATATTCCTGGTTGTCACTTTTTTTACTTTAATTTTTAAGATGGTCACCTCTAAAACCTTCATTTCCAACACATAAATCACCTCTAATTTGTTACTTAAATTTGAACTCAATAGAGTTATTCAGTATGAAATGCTGAAACTCAGCATTTAATGCACAAGGTTCGAGAGTAATAATAGTAGTTGTACAGGTAGGAGCGGTGAAAATATATGTAGCAGCAGTGAAGGCGCTTAGGAAAAAGGAAAGACAGGATGAAACTCAGTTTACCACCAAAATTGATAGTTTTCTCAGTTTCAACCCCTACGTTTTTTTTGCATTGAATCTCGCCCCGTGTATGACCAAACTCAGGGTTCTGGTGCTGCGTTTTCCTTACTTCACATATAACTCTAATGACCTATTCTTTACACAGCCCTACATTATTAGTAGCCATTGCATCACCCCCAAATTACAGGACTGTCATTTGTTATAGGTTGCAAGGAGTCACCTAAGCAACTTCCAAAAGTCAGCAAAAAAAGGTTTGCATCTAAAAGGGGGAAAAAAGGAAAAGTCCGGGAAAAATGGTATTAACATGGAGCCGTGTGGATGGTGGAACCTACACGGTATTTCATTTAAGTTCCGCACCAAAAAGGTCAAGCGTAGAACTTTCTATTTTCCGAGTAGTACCCTAGAAAATCCCCTTTGAGGAACTTGCGGTTTTCATCATCTTTCGTAAAATCAAGTGTCACTTTGGCAAGCTTAAGGCTCTCATTTGACTTTGAAATTCATGTTTGGGTTCACATTTCACATCATCCTAACATTCCAACCCGCGTGAAGAACATAAAGAAATTTCCAGTGTATTAGGGGTCACCTTATGTCAATAGAGCACTCCCAGAAATTCCCTCATATACCTATTTGGATCGCACCTTGTGCCCATGAATATCCCTCCTAAAAAAAGAAGAGGGATCCTATGCCTACCCCTTTAAAAGTAGAAGGGAATTAGGTGTAGGGTAAGGCCTTTCGACAAGCACATTACTAGAATAAGGGGCTTGCATGAGACGGTAGTCAAGTGTGGTCGCTTTTCTGGTAATACCCTCATTTGAAAGTCTTACCCAACATAAAGACAATGCAAAAAAACAGAAGAACATACTCTGCAACAAAAATAATGCAGGGTTGGGCTTGCTATCGCCGTGTACCAAGCATTTTTTAAAAAATGGTGATATATCTCCAAAATGCAAAATAGATATATTCTAAAATGAGTGACTTTGAAGGTTTTCAGTCGTCAGAAATGAGAGAAAAAAACAGTAAAAATCTCCAAAATCATATATGTGATTTTCATTGTGCAACTTAACATGTAGGGTAAACTGGCCAATCACCAGTCACCTGCATATGACCGAACACTTATTTATATTTTTCTCATATGTGTTCCATTTTGAGAGATTTAAAATACTTTGGGAGTGCTACCTCAAGGTCTAGAAATCACCTTTGAATTACAAAGAAAAAAGAGAAATGAAAAAACACGATTTATTTTTTCTTTGGACCCTTCTTATTTTCAAATCCCATAACTTTCTTATTTCTTTTCATTTTAAACAATTTAAAGTGCTATAGGAATGTCACCTAAAGTTTTACAAATTATCTTTGAACTCTAATAGGAACAGAGTAACATACAAGAAATTATTTGAGTGTTTGGAAACTGACTTTTGTAACATTTGACTGTTTGTTTTTTTTTAAATTTTTGACTCTCTCTAGTTTGAGAAGTCATAACTTTCTCAATTCTATTCTGTTTGCGACAATTTTCAATGTGTGCGATGCATGAATAAGAGAGGTTCAAGTTTTGTTTGGACACCAGAAACAACGGAACCCTCCCCTTGGATTCGACCTGCCCTGAGTGCTTAAGTATTCAATCACCGGCTGGTTTACTGGTCCTAAGGCCATCATTTCCAAAATGTTTTCACCCTAGGCCCCCTACGGCCTTAGTTTACACATGAATATATCATCCTCCTAAGCAAGAGGAGAGAGATCTTAGGGCCTATTCCTCAAGAGTGGAAGGGAAAAATTATGCCTACCTTTCAGGTATCAAATCTCTCCCACTCTTAAGGAGTAGGTGTAAGAATCCTCCCCTTCCTGTGGCCTTGTGATCCTCATATGCTTTAAGTGTAGGGCAGGGTTTCTTTTAAGGATTTTGTGGTGTTGCCAAAGTGATGATCGTTCAGAAAATAATTTAGCCAAATTTGGCTACAAACTAGATTCTATGGAAACATCATTCTATATTCTTGGCTACCTACTGGAACTTATACATAAAACTCGGGGGAATTTGGGAAAAAAAACAGCATTTCATTTTTCAAAACGCCCGTTGCATTTGCTTTCTTTCTTCCTTCCTTCCTTCTCCCTGTGTGTGTGTGTGTGTGTGTGGAGCGTTCCGGCAACAAAAATCGTCTTCGGGAGCCTGCGTTTCCCTGTGTTTCTCGACTTCCTAATCAACGTGGAGCCAGCGTTCTCATGGCGGTATGAAGCCCTCTATTGTCTCGTATTCTTTCCGAGCTTCATCTAAATTTTTCTTTCACTGATCTCAGTTTTTAGTATCAGGGAGTCTTGTAGACAACGAGGTTTGTTTGTTCGCAAGTCTTTTTTGAATTTTTTTTCCCCTACACTTTTGTCTCTGTGTGTTCTCTTGTCCTTTATGATCGGTCCTATGTTTTTGCACATGCTGTAACGGAAGTGTTGGTTACGTTCTGTGAGCGGTTAACCCGTTTTAGACATACTTCTGGCGGTATTTCTGTGTGTGTATGTGTGTCTATCTCCACGATTGACTCGCTTATTTCTTTCTGAAGCCGTTGTCCAAAGCCATCGGGTCTTGTACTGGAGAGTTTGCATCCTGTGCTCTCTTTCGTTCTAGGAATGGCCTTGCTGATGTACCTCTTTTAGGCTTTTACAGCACTTTTGGATCCTGTGGAGAAAATCTGTTAGCGTCTACTATACCGATTGGACATCATGTGCATTGTCTTTTACCCTGTCACATGTCTCCCCATGCTTTGCCATGGATAGACCGTATTCTGATCTCTCAGTTCATGGGATATCCCTAACCTTATTTCTCACCTTGCCCTTTTTGATGCCGCTGTTGAGGTTGTCAAGAAGCTTAGGGTTTATTTGACTACAAAGTCCTGGTTTTGTCTTTATTGTTCTTGTGATACACAATGGTGGGCTTCTCATTATGCTCTTATGATGTTTTTGAGGTCAAGGAGAATTTTCAGTACACTTTTTGTAGGAGGAATAACCTTACACATTTTGAAGCTCAGTTTTGTTCAGCAACTGATGATTTAGGTTGTGTTGACCTGAAATACAGACTGTTAAAGTCACCAATGTGTCACCAAAAGCCACACAACATGACATAATGGATTTTTTTTCCTTCTCTGGTGAGATCCAGAATATTGAGCTTGAAAGGTCAGTTTTTCATTTCTCCAAAAAAAATCTACAATTATCTCTTACAGGCAATCTGTATGCAGCTGTTGCCTCCAAAGATTGTAATCTGGGTACCCCATCTACTGATCAGTGTGTGGTAAGCTCTCCAGAGATGGAGGGGGTTCACAGGTTGCATATGTAACCTTCAAGGAGGCCCAGGCTCTAGATACTGCTCTTCTTCTCTCGGTGAGTTTGTATCACCTTGCCAAGAGGAATTTTCTAATATGCATACCACCTCAGCTGTATTCAAAAGCTTTCACAATAGGTCAGTCCACAGACATGGCTGCTTTGATTTAGACAACATCGTGACACAATCTGCCAGTAGTTTTATAACCCTATAAGTATTTGTTAACCTATTATACATTTGCTTACAACATTTTCAAATTCTTAGCACAGAATGATTGAGTCTGCCTGATTAATTTTGAACTTAATTTGCAGGGTGCAGTAATTGTGGATCAAGCAGTGAATATATTTCCACTGGAAGATGAAGTGCAAACTGCCAGCACAACTACTTCTATGCCGTCAGAGCACAAGTATACAGAGTCCAGGGTTTGCTCCTTAACTTTACATCACTCTTTACACAGTTAAGCAATTATGCAGCAGTGCAGTAGTAGATTTGATGGTCTTGGGAAGGGAAGTAGACAGGAAAAGGAGATGTGAATGTTGCAAGTCCAAGATTACCTTCCTATACTTATCTTTCTGTTCTTCTCAAACCATAACTCAAGAAGTTTTGAGCAGACATTTCAATGTTCAGAGTTCTGCTAAGTTCCTGTGAAGAGAATTGAAATTGAAGTGGAAAGGACTATGATGTGTGGCATCACAGCCCTAACCATGAATGTGTGGGAAGGAATCTCTAATCCATCATTTGCCTAGGGTGTGTCTAAGTTTCATTGCTGAAAGACAGACTGATGAAAATAGGTAAGATAGTAGTGCCATATTTTATGAATGTTCAACATTCAACTTCAGGATATCAAGGCTCAATGCTTTGGTCCTCAGTTGCATATATTTCTGCAATTTCACGTGGCACCTCTTTGATGATGGTTCATCTTGCCATTGTGTTGCAATTTGTCATCTGGAGGCTTTTTGCAGTAGTTTCTTCTTGTGTCAGTTAATTGGTTAATGTTAAACACTTACTTTTGATATCATCTGGAATTTGGTGCAGTCTGAGTACACAGGTTCGAGCTCTGGGCGCAGTCAAAATAGCGCACAGGATGTGATTGCAACCATGTTGGCAAGAGGTTTTATTTTGGGGAAGGATGTGATGGGTAAGGCAAGATCATTTGATGAAAAGCACCAGTTGACAGCAAGTGCAACAGCCACAGTATCCAACTTCGATAGAAAGACGGGTATTACTGAGAAGTTGAGTGCAGGTACTCAAGCTGTGAATCAACAGCTGAAGGCAGTGGACCAGAAGTTCTCAGTTTCTGAAAAGACACGATCGGCGTTTACTGCAGCTGAGCAGAAAGTGAATACAGCAGGATCTGTTCTCATGAAAAATAGGTATGTCTTAACAGGTGCAACTTGGGTTACAGGGGCTTTTGCCAGGGTTTCAAAGGCTGCTGCAGATGTGAGCCAGAAAACAAAGGAGAAGGCAGCCATATTGGACAAGCAGGAAGGCAGGAGAGGGCAGACTGCAGGATCTGCAGATAACAAATACCAGTCCACTTTTAGTGGCAGTTATGACCCTCCAGCTACACATTCTACATCGGAACATGCAGTTGATGTAAGATACCCTAACCTTGGCTATGACCAGTATGCTCCCCTTCCATCTACCTATGCACCAATGTCAAAACCCCCACCAGCACATGACTCATTTCTTTGATGTCTGGAACCTCATTTAGGACAGTCTGGACTGGTTTAGAGGCACATCTCTTGGGGTAAAGACAATTTGACGTAATAACTGCATCATTACTGTCTGGCATGATTGTACATAGCATATATATATATCATGACAAGAGCATGTGAGTGACATGCCAAGATATATCTTGTACTCCATTCTTTGCAGTTTTTTTGAACTTTGGGACTCTATGTCCACTAAGTATTTACAATTACTTCAGGTTCCTGCATATGTCCAATGTGATTTGCAGAGGTCTGTTAGTTGGGTTTATTGCACTTTCACTTTCATTTTGCCCTTGTGATCCCTGTTATTGTTCTCACCAGTCTTTTAAAATTCAAGTAACCCCTGATTAAGATGGATGCCCTTTGTTGCATTTTCACCTTGTGGCGACGTAATGAGAGATATATGCCTTCAAGCAAATCACCTCTCTGTAACCTTTTGTGTTGAAGGGCATAACTATGGACATCACTAAGTTGATGGCAGGAGTTCAACTAGATAGCACAAATGGCTTGACCAAAAGTTTGTTTGTATGAAAATCAGTGTTTGGCTTCTGTGCCAATGCACAAGTGATTAACCAAGGTTCCTATGCAGAAGGGTTAGTACTTTTGTCATTGTTGATCAACCTTGGATCACTATGTAACTTGGGTTTCACTTTTATGGTGGGTGTGTGCATTTTGTTGTTGCAATGAGCACTGCAGTTGTAAGGCTTGTGATACATCTTGCTAATGTCTTAATTGTAAAAAGAAAACAAGTGTGAGTGAGATGATCCGTAATACCGTGATTCTGCAAGAAAGCAACCCATGTCACATCATTCCTTGTAACATAATGTGGATCCAACTAGTTGCAAGAAGCCATAGATGCCAAAAACTAATCATGTAACCTTAGGATTAGTGTGCTTTTCAGGTGTTTTTACAACACCATTTAGTATAGAAAGCCTAAACTATGCCCAAATTAGGCCATGTTGAAAGGAATCCTTTGTTGCAAGTAAAGATTGGAACTTGCAAATGTGACACTTGAACATAAGTGGCCACAATGTAAAACTTATTTTGCAAGCCAACCATATCTCACTAGTTTCAATAAAACTAAATGTCACTTGTAAAACTTATTTGCAAGCCAACCATATCTCACCAATTTCAATAAAACCACAAGTCATTGGTAGGAAAATTAATACAAAACTAGACACTATGTGAAAGATCTAAACCTATTCCCACAAGAACCAACAATGGCCCCACAAACAATCTAACTTATTTTTACATCTCATGACTTCAACGATGATCCGAACCAATGCTGTTAGGTTTTAAGATTTAAACAAGTTTAGGTCAACGTTATAGGTCAAGTTCTAGGGTATCTAAACCAAAGGTTTCAAATTTTGTTGGATCCACCATTGGAACCTGATTGGGCAATTAGTTTTTTGTCAAAATTGAATTAGAACCTTAATCAGGGGTGCTACTTCATTTTAAACAAGTTTAGGTTCTCTAGGTAAATAAGTACAACTTTATAAGGTATATGTTTGGCCCTACATTTTAAGCTTATTACATCTAATTGATTTTACATAATTAATTATTACAATCAAACTAATATTACACCCAAAAAAATGTATTTGGTTGTGTGAAATGGAAATGGAACTAGACTTGGTCTTAAATTGGATTGGCTTTAAATTCTTTGTGAAAATGACATGAACCAAAAGTTTTTAAATTATCCAAAAAACCAATCTCAAAATTAAAACCTCTTGAACTAGAGGTTTAAAAATTAATTAATTAATTAAATTGGGACCAAAGGTTCCTTTTGAAATCAAAAACTAAATAACATTTGTCCACACCCCAACAAAAGAAAAAATTGTACAAAATGCTCTAAAACAACAAAAATAATTTCCTTTCAATGTTTTTTGTACCTATAACACAAAATGTAGAAACCTACAATCCCATCTACCTATGATGCACATACATGTGATACATTTTACGTAAGATAATACATATGACATATCTCCATTACCAAGAATATCAAGATTTTGCGAAGTGAGATTACCTTGAAAAGTGCAAATATATCTTTCCACTAATGCATATGTGCATATATTGCACACATCTAAAGAACATCAAATGTAAAAAAATAACAATTGTGTAATTTTGAGTTCCTTTAAGAAGATAAAAAAGTTTTTCCTCCCATTGTCGTCCTTGGTTGAAATTCTCTTCCAGGATTGTTACTTGAAACTTGAGTTCCTAGGCCAATTTTTCAACTTGTTTTTAACTTTACATCATTATTGCCTTGTCCATCCTCATAATTTCCATCTACCCTATCACCATGCCCAAAATTTACCCCTTTTTGGTTGAAGGTAGCTTGCAAGTTGGCCATCTCTATTATCAAGGCCTTGGTCTCCATTGATGAGGTGCCTTTTGTATTAAAAGGGTTATTTATTCCTTCGGGGACAGTAGTGGGGGTTGGGAATACTATCTTTGCCATTACCACCTTTTCTAAAACAATCTAAAATGCATGATGGGTGGAGGATTTCAATGGAAATCATACCTCCATTATTATTTAAGTATGTTGTGGAAAGGTAATAGTGGCTAGCATTACCCCTTTACTTGTGTTGCCTTTTCCATGTCTTGGTTCTAAAGGTAATCATAGGGGTCCAAAAGTACCACCTCTTCTTAAACTAGATCCATCACCCCCTAAAGGTAATTGAAAGATTCAGAAAGGGGGGAAGGTGATGGTAACTAGTTGGGAACTACAGTCTCTTATGTTGGCCAATAGATTAAAGATGTTTTTGTATGTCAAGTGATTCCATTTTGATTAAAGGTGATTATGTACATCAAATGATTTCACTAGATTTTGAGTGAATTCATTAGTCATAGTGAACAAGGCTTGGTGGGGATACAATTAATTCATTGGTTTAGTGAACAAATGTTGAGAATTCAAGCTCAACTAGTTAGGTTTCATTAGTTATTGGAGTAGGAAAATAATTATTACTTTCACAAGGTTGAACTACTTTCTTTACTTATATTAGTTTGGTTATTTGTAGTTTGGTCTTTTAGTTAAATACCTTGGTGTTAATGGTTTGGTTTTGTTTTCTTCATTACACAAGTTTATGTATTTCATGTGACAAGAACCTTGAAGAGTTTTTGATGTTATGTTTTGTGTTGTGAGCATCATGTTGTAATTTCCTTTCAATAAAGATTTATGTTTGCACTTGAGTAGATCTCTTATTTGTTAACATGGTATCAGAACTTAGGTTGTTGAATGAGAAAGTTGAAAGAGATCTAAAGCTAGAATGTCTCTAGAGCTAAAGCTTGAAAGTCTTTAGTAATATCATAGGAGTTTGTCAAGTGCAAAAGAGAAACAGGGAAAGGAAAGAATGTGAAGAGAAAGAAAAGAAAAGAAAAGAGGTGAGAGGAAATCGACATATCAAGGTTGTGGAAGTCAAATCTTTAAATCTAGATCTAAATCTACTGTGAAAAGATCTTGTAGTGAAACTTGGAAAGGTTATAGAACACTATAAGACGCTTCCATTCTCAAATTTTCAAAAGAAAAGGATATATTTTGTGAGAGTTATGAACCTTTGACGATTCTATGCCAGATTTGGTTTTTTGGTCATATCTCCTTTGTTTGAGCTTTTTTGGATCTATAGCTTTGGGATCATATAGATCATAAAGGAATATATATGTGAGAAAACTTTCATGTCATTTGGATCTATATTGAGAAAGATCCAAGCATTTAAAGTTTCAGTTTTAGTTTTGAAATTAGTTCTTTTTGAAAATGATAACTCTTTGTGGTCAACATCAATAGAGCTAAAATTTTGACCAGATATAAAAGACATATATCTAATGTGTCTTCCAAAATTTCAAGGAGTTTGAAGTTGCTGAAAGCGATTTGTAAATCATTTTGTGTTCACGTCCCAGTTTGAAGTGACTTCAAGGAAGTAGCAAGATCTTTCATTTTATGAAGTTAAATGAGCTGAAATTTTGAAAGAAGGTAGTAGACATAGTTGTTCATGTTTCACCAAAATTTCATATCGATCCAAAGTCATATGTGAGCAGTGTAGCTTTGCAAAGTTGTTATGATGGAAGTTTGTTTTGAGAAGACATCAAAACAATTTTTTGAAATGGAGCAAATACAACTTGGGAGAACTTGAAGGAAGGAGTTTGAAGATTGGGAAGCTCAAATACATTATCAAGACCTTCATACAAAAGTGTGATATGTAATCATGTATTTAATATCATACGAAATATTATACGAGATACGTACATATA
>Ga0116231_10006619_pt1 | contig 21937 bp, 16 predicted proteins | sample S1TSphgellanicum_2_FD_89695 | JGI IMG/M metagenome (GOLD analysis project Ga0116231, IMG submission 89695) | Host-associated microbial communities from peat moss isolated from Minnesota, USA - S1T2_Fd - Sphagnum magellanicum MG | ecosystem: Host-associated > Plants > Peat moss > Unclassified...
ATAAGGAAATTGGTCATCCTGAACTTCCAAGCATGGAAGTTGTTCTTGTCAAGCTTCTCACTAACAATTTGATTGATGCCGTCTGACATCTTGTCCGAATAGCACACGAACGCCTGCTGACTCAAAATAGAGGTCGAGATGATGTAGAAATGCAGTTTTTTAGCCCCAAAATTCCATCCAAAAAATTGTATACAATCCCTATAGCTTCGTCTTGGCGAAGACAACTCCTCGATCCGATGTCGTTTGTCGGTGCCTCTCGAAGAGCTCCGACACGGGTGTAGTGGCAAACACGAAGGGGGAAGAGATGATGACCTCTTGCTGTCGTACCACCTCCTTTGCTTCTCGTGCTTGCTGCTCAGCCCTTAACCTGTACCAGGCTTTAATACCATGAAAAGATAGGGGGGGAGAGAGCTTGAACTCTTGCAAACACCCATGCCCACAGACGACAACAAGTCCTCCAAAAAAAACAGTGGTGAAGATCCGTCACGCGCATGCCAGTCAATGTAGAACGGTCACTGAAGCACATCATGAATGTCAGCTCTAGTTGAGCTTGACATCTCAACAAACCACAGGTCCCACTTTGAGAATATGTGCAAAATGAAATCAAAAAATTGAAGCTTTGTGTTCTTGTTGCAAAAATGAAAAAAAAAACAAATGCAAAGGTTGAAGTTGGAAAAAAATGAGAGCTAATGCCAACACTAGATTGAATGTTTTAGTAAATTGTTCAAAATGGAGGTTAAAAACTTTCAAAATGATGTCTTGATTAATTCTTGTAGCGAAAAAAAATATGCTCAAGTTTTAAAGAAAAACTTGAAAATGAAACCTCCTAAAACATTGCCATGTGGTGTGTTTAAATATTGACACATCACATCAATGTTACTAAATACCTTATAAGTTACAACTATTGCCTTCTAGGTGGCAACTAGATTAGAGGTTTTTAAAAGGTCACATGTTTAATCTAAAATAACCATTTATTTGACCATTTTTGAATAATGGCTTTAAGTACACATATAGAACGTAAACTTAGAACCTTTTAGAACGTTTTTGGTAACAATGATCCTATGTTGGCTACCAAACCTAAGTTTCGAAATGTGCAAATATGATAAGTATTTGAAAATTTGTGACTTAGAAATAATTGATGCAATTTGATTTCATCATTTTCAATTTATCCCATGATTGCAAGCTTCGTTGCACACCAAAACCCTACGATTGCACACATTATTCAAGATTGTTATTTCATTTACAAGAACCCCAAGTGCTCTTGTGCAAAGATAGGAAACAACAAGGTGCAATAATGGGAGTTTGGTGTGCTATAATATGAGAATAGGAACAATAGTTCTCTTTAACTTAATTACACTTTGTGCACCTAAATGCAAACAGACACTGCATGCTATATTGTCTGCCAAAAATAGGGCAAAAGTGAAAAACATTGTTTACAATTCAGGAGCAATCTTGAATTAGTGTAACATAAAAAGATACATAGTAACTTGTTTCCACTAAACAGTTTGTGATGAATAAATTTGCTTTTCCAAATTGTGAGAACATATCAGCTAAATTAGTTCAAACAAAGCGAAGTAATGCTAAAAAATGGGGTTCTTGAATGAGGGTTGAATGAGGACATGGTCATGTCAGTGATGGGATAGGGAATGTTGAGCCTCACTCAAAGCCAATTCATTGTTGTGCTTGTTCATATGTGCCAATCCAATGCCGCTACTCACGGTTTGTGGATTTGGATGCATGAATATACAATATTGTAGTAGTACATGGGCAACACTGACACTTTGTTTCAAATAAGTAATTAATTTTGAATATTTCATATATCAAAACATGGGTGCCAGTGAACAATTCATTTACAAAGGTTTCCCAAAAATAATAATTTAAATGATCACGGGCCAATCAAAGTGGCCCATTGCCATTAAAAAAAGATTGAGATGCATCACATCTAATTAAATTAATCAATATAAATCACAATAAGTACCCAACCTATTGTAAAAGCCTAGGCCAAAAAGTGTCTCTGAACAAAGTTAGAAATGGAAATTCAACTCAAGCTATGAGGTGGAGCAATATTCTCAACAGTTGGCCCTCAAGAATGTGCACCCCAGATATTTTTTCAATAGCAGCACAATTTGTCCCATATCCTTTTAATATATAGGCTTGTATTATATATACATGGGTTAAAGTGAAGCATTTTCGCACTACCTTATTGGTAGTAAAATCTTTTATTTGGGGAGCATTAGAAGTATTAATTTGTTTACGAAAGGCCAAAAAAAGTATCCCATTGAAAAAAAAAGACCTCACGCTTTCAGATGCACACACATCGAGATGAATTCACAACTAATTAAGATGGATTGCAAATAGGTAGAGCCGCAAAGGATATATACTATGTACGCAGGCACATTTACCTTTCCAAAAACATTAAGATGAAGTTGTGGAAGCATAATTGAGTTTTTCAAAAAAATTGACAAGGTAAGTGTAAATCATTAACACTTACCTGATTTTCACCTAATGGGTATATATTATATATGTATTTAGACTTACCCTTCCAACACCAGTATAATCACAAGGTGGTGGGGGGGGCATTCCCAAAATAAGGGGCTAAGGCTAAGAATTGAGGTAGGTAAATTAGGCAAAATAGTCATATGGCTAGAGATTTGGGCCTCATGTTTCAAGGAACTTAGTTACATACGATAATATTTTGTGTGTATAGCTTTGATACATGTGTGTTTTTAGTGCAAGGTGAAGCCCCATTGGGGGCATTTGCAAAATAAGGGGATAACACGAGGCAATCTAGCAGAGTCTAGTCATCCAATTTTTTGAATGCCCCCACCCTCATGGGATTTATCCATTGTAAAGCATGAGGTTAAAGTTATGGTGAACCTAAACATAGGTAGATCACAAGGCTTTAGGAGGGGGAGGGAGGGTTCTTATGCCTATTGCTTAAGAGTGGAGGGATCGATTACACCCAATTATAGATGTAAGCACCTAAGATACACTTCACTCTTAAATAGAAGACATAAGAATATCTCATAAGAAGGATATTCACACATATAAGGTGCTATCCAAATATACTTTGAAGTTTCTCAGAGTGCTTTACATTATTAACATAAAGTAAAGTACTCCAAGGCTTTTTTTTCTTTGTATTTGAAAGTACCTCCCATTGTGGAAGATTCATTTGTCAATTGAAGCACCCTTCTGCTGAACACATGAAGACCTTCCGTCATCTGGATAACAAGCCTTTTTTGCTTTACACTGGGGAAGGGCTGCTCCCAAGGGGCTTCACCTAATTTTCAGTCCTACATCCTGGGGCTACCACCCTTGAGGCTATGACCCTTGAATTAAGGGAGGCCTTAGGGGCGCAAGCCTTCGCCTATACTGAAACACACAGAATATGCCATTAAGGCTATGTGTTATAATCCTCTAAAGAAACAGGAGATGTCATGTGGCTCATCCCCACTGCTTGGGAGAGAACTTGAAGATAGCATAACAAGATTGAAAATGTTTAAATGAATATAATTCGTAGTGGAGGAATGTGAGAACATAATTTTGCAAATCTAGAAGACTAGGAACAAAGGCGGAAGAAGGAAAATGACCAATTAGAATTGGAAATGGAAGGGGACAAATTTTTCAAGATTAACCCATGTATTTATGATGAGAATGCAACTTTTTGCAAGATTTGGGACCATTGATAAATGCCACCATTGTGTTTACCTCCCCCCTCCATGTCAGCTGCCACCTCACATTTGGGGGGTAGTTGTAACCGCCTTGGCTGAACCAGCACCCACACCAGTACCATGGTTAAAAACCAGTGTTGGGTGAGTATTTGCCTTTTTTTTAACAACGGTTAGTTTCAGGGGTTTGAAAAAATCAGAATCAAAGACCCACTGGTTCTGGATATTTGAAAAAAATCAAAAACAAAGAACCTTTGATTCTAGTAGTTTCTAAAATTTCAAAGAACTGCCAGGTTTCATGAAAAAACTGACAGTTTTCTGGGCAATCATTTAACAGAAAACTTTCATTAAACCCAACAAAATTCAGCAATTCTGATATATAATAGCGATTCTTAGTTTTACAGATGTGAAACAAAAAAGAAAGGCTCTTAAAGTTATTGAAAATATCCCATTGGATTTTGGTCTTTCAAAATTGTCTTAATTATTCGAAAGTTTAGACATTTTTCTTCATCACTCAACTAGATAAATAAACGCAACAAAAACTTGATTTTTAACCCGAAAAATGGATATACAATAATGGGTACCCAAATTCACAAAACCTTTAATTCTCTATATATTCATAACCTACCCTCATGAAAAACAATAGCTGATAATATAATTTACCCAATGGGCAAATGATTGAATTTTTCTAAAAAATTAGTTTGGAAGGCATATCAAAAAATTGTATAATTGCTCAACATTGAAACAACTTAAAGAGCTCTGAAAAAAAAGACACAACCAAAATGGATTATTGTATCAAGTAAACTAAAGCATCTCCATGACTATCACACAACACATTATGTTTTGGATGAAAGCACACTACGGTGACCCTCTTTGGGGTGTCACATTGTATTACTTTTCAAAAATGTGCATGTTTGAGTGTATCTCATTTCAAAATTTTGAAAAAAATTCACAATTTTTTTGCATATATAATGTAACAAAAGATTAGAAAAAAAACTATTTCATTTCATTTTACAAAATGAAAGATTGGAATATATTTGTGAAAACAAGCGTAGTGTGCTTATGTATTCAAAAACATAAATATGCTTCAAAAATAATTTAAATGAATTTTAATCTTTATGAAAGTTGAACATATATTTAACCATGTCATTTCAAAAAATGAGTTTTTTCAGTAAAAATGCAATAAATGTGTGGTAAATTAAAATTTTGACAATTAATCATATTCACATGGAAAATGACAAGCATAGTTAGATATGCCATATTTTTAATTTCATTAAAATTGATTATTTTAATGACTAATAAAAATATATAATTAGTGTAATCAAAACGAAATAATGGCCCTATTATACTAATGTATATTATAAATATAGATAATGAAATTTATTATTTTTTAACATAATAATTGTAAGGCCCAAAAACCAAAATTGATACCCAAAATTAAATGTACCATACTTTTGAAACAATTATATTATATGGACTATAATACTAGACTCAAAAGTGCCCCAAAGAGGTTCACCATAATGTGCTTTCACCTTTTGGATGAAAAATAATGAAGTTTAATGTTGATTTGGGGTAGCAAAATGACTTTGGGTTAGTATTTGTTCAAAACATGTTATGGCTACAAAATGTATTACATAATCTAACAACTACTCTTAATTGGTCATATCGAATGGTTGGTCAAACTTAATTAGTCATTTAAAATGATTGGTCAAAAATGTAATTTGATAATAATAAATTTTCATCTTTTATAATCCTAGTTTTCATGTTTATTGATGAAGTTTGAAAAATAGTAGTAAGCTATCTTGGATGTGAAAAGTGATGTTGGAGGTGTCACCAAAAGAAAGGGAACCAATTCTATTGTTTATAAAAGTAAAATTGGAAACAAAATAGGAAATTTGAAAGTTCAAAGATAATTATAGAACTATCATAATTGCAAAAATGTCATGTTTTCTACAACCTTTTGACTCATCTATACATTCACCAAATTTGTTTTATGGACCTAAAGGAATTAACACCTTTTGGTTTCTCTTTAAAAAACCCATTGCTGTTCATTTGGCAATTCACACACCCCATAACAAATCAACAATAATCAAAATGTTCTTTCATTAAAATGAAATTTCACTTAGGAAGTTGTACAAAGGACGAAATTATAGACAACCCATTTAACAAAACAACTCAATCACCCCGAGTCTATCTATAAAACTCCTAATCCCCTTTAAAACTCCCACAAATGTGGGTATTCCTTCCCATCAACATGAAACCCATGTGTATCCTTTGGAAATCCCAAATTATTTCCCTCCAAACATTAAAATGCCACACAAACTGCTCATGAAACCCTTGTAGTGCTTCATCATCTTCCTTGATTGGTCCTTATCATTTGCACCTATACCTATATCTCTTTTTGAGAAAACCATGGTGCAATGGACATACAAGGCTTCCAAAAGAAAAAAAGATTCATGAAAGATGGGCATTGTTCTTAAACATCACCAAACAACAACAATCTAAGACCATAACTACTAGATCAAATTACTAAACCCGTTGTCTAACTCAAAAAGCAATAAACATAAGCAAGAATTTTAGCTCTCCTTTTTGTACTCTTGCATTCATAGCACCTCCATCTATATATAGCTTCACTCAAAACTTCATAATGCACATCGTCTAAGCACAATGCAACACACCACCAAAAAAAAAAAACAAAGAAACATAAATATTGTCGAAATGTGAAGAGCAACACACCAAAGCTCATAACCTACAAATAATAAAACACCACAAAAAATAATAAACAATAAACAAGGAATTGCAACTTCCTCAAACTGTGATGATCACCAATTGTTTCCACTTTTGGCATTTTCTACATAGCATTGCATCCAAAGCTAAGGTAACTTCTCATCCCACTTGTCAATTAAATCATATTCACACCGTCATAAACCTAGACACAAGTCCATGTCACATAGGATCAAATAGTGAGTATAGGTGGAGCTATTTTTTTATGGTTTTATTTATTGTAACAATTGAGAAAAGACATTCCACAGTTCTAGCAAAACACTTGACCCTTGTGAAGGGTAATAAAAAGTAACCAAACTTCATTGCAATAGGTAATGCATTAGGGCAAAGCAACACCCTTATTATTGCCTTGTTTTTAAATCAATAGAAGGTCTCAAATGTAGGTAGTACAAAAATACTATTGCATTTTATTTTTCATTATCTATCGTTAGTCTAATTCATATTTTTCCCAAAAAAATGGGTGATGCCCAAACACATTTGGGCCCTTGATTATGCATTTGGGTGTGTAATGGATACTAAGAAACATATTTCTTAATGTCCATTAAACACTCAAAATTTGTATAATTCATGGACCCAAATGTGTTTGGGCAACAACAATATTTTTTAATATCATCAAGTTTCACTAAATATACTTGTGGATGATCACCACTTGAATAACATAACAAAATTGAAGGAAAAAAACATTGAGGAGGTCTTGTTCAAGAAGGTGAAGGTAGAAATGTACGTGTTAATTAACCTAAGGCTATTACAACAAAAAAAAGATGGATGAGAGGGAAAATGAAAGGACACAAAGGTGAAGAAGAAGACTTACCCTTCCCAATCCCAAGCTTGTAAATTGTAAGGCAATGGTCAAGGAAAGATGAGGGCATGATCGAAAGAACCTCCCTAAAAAATGAAATAACTAATAACCCTTTCCCTTTTGGCAATGAAATTACACTTTGAACATGTCTTCCACATTTAGTAGGAATTTTTTTGTGTATCTTTAAGTGGTCATAAGGTCTAAGGAAGTTGATATGAAAATGAAGAGTCTATTCAAGGGGAGTTTCAAATAAATTTTGAATTTTAATTATGGCCATGTTTGAGGGCCTTATTACACCTAAAGAAATAGGAGGAAAGGAGAACATTTCTTTACAACAACAAGAATAAAATAATAATTAAAGTTTTCGCAAATAATAGTAAATTACAATAATGCAAAATAATGGTTTGTAAGAAGTTAAAAAAATCAAAACTATTTTTAATTAAGGAAACATTGCAATGGGTGAAGGAAACTAAACGAAATATCAAATATTCTATGCTATAAAATCAAATCAAAATACAAAGAAATTGGTTTTAAATGAGTTGTTTTGATTGAGTTGTAATGAGTTACACCTTATATATGGTGATTTGCAACTCTACACTCCATGCAACTTGTTCATTAGCACTCATAGCATCTAAATACAATGACTTGCAAGTGTCTGGTGCAACTCAAAAATTGAGTTGCAAGGTTTGTTGTAAAACACCCCTTTTTTTCATAATGTTTCTTTTCAAGTCATCCATTAACACATTGGTTTCTTTTTTCATTCCTATGCATCATTTCTTTTCATGCACAATTATTCTTTCATAGATGTTATTTGTTACATGCACCACTTTTCTAATTGCATGATTATTGAAATGTTAGTTTTAAAAAAAATGTTTCATTGATGTTTTTTCATGCTTCCATTGTATTGACATGTTGGAAGTGTTGATTAATTTTGTTTTTGCTAAAGATTTAGTCTGTTGAAAATTTTATAGTTTTCAAGTGCTTTTGGGAAAGGCTTTGATTTTTTGTAACTTTGTTCTGTTTAATTTTCTTTTATATTTTGGTTTCTTGTTGCTTTGTGTTTCTTCTTTGTAATTTTCTTTCATCTTGTAGGTTGGTCTTTTACATTAAAATTTCATCAAACTTTTGTTGATTTTCACTTTGCAAATTTTGATACTATGTGTTTCTTTTTGAAAGTCTATTTTTGTGTGCTTTATATCAATTTTCATTTTGATCTCCATGGTGTCTAGATTATTTTTTTGGTTAAATGATGTAACTTGCATGTTGTAATAGTTTTTGGTGTTATAACTACCTTTCAATCTAATGTTTTCTAATGTTGTTGGTTTTTTTACCTATGTAACTGATCCAAACATAAACAAACTTATGATAAAACTAATCATGCATATTTTGAAGACGACAACAATGGTAATATATATTTAACCTCTTCCATAATAATTTAAATTTTTTAAAAGGTGTCTTCATGCTAAAATGTACCACCAAATACTAAATTTGGCAATCTTTTAATAAATTTGATTAGTTTTTTATTTGAAACCATAATTGAAATACATAAAATGATTCAAAATCAGATTAAATTTTCTTTACATTCATTTATTTAAATGAATGAATCACATATATGAAATTGGAAGGGCATATATTCTAAAAATGACTCCTTACACCCTCATTTGACGCACTCCCAAGCTCCTTGATAAACTCAAATGTGAATTTAAGGTGAAAACAACGAAAGGATAAGGAGTTAGGGCACGTTCTCTGGCTCGGAGCACTTTTGGGGTGGAGGGGCATGTTGGAGTTTCGGGATGGGGACTAGGAAGAGTGACAAGTAATTCAATTACTCACACGGACCTACACAAACCAAACAACAAGTTGGTTAGTGTGTAGTTGGAGCATTTTTGGTGCATGGACAAACCACGGGCAAACACGGACTCACAAGACTCATCATGGCTCGGATTTGGGGGAAGCCACCACCTTCCCCCTTATAGTATTTTTTGTGCATAACCATAGGACTAGCACCCAAATGTCATTTTGTCCTAGGATTCCCAAGTTGGAGTCCTGAAATTCTCAAAATTAAGACTCCCGTGACTTTGGAAGCCCATAACTTTGTGTGCATACCTTCTTTTGGCCATAACTTATGTTTTAAATGCCCAAATGGGTCATGCGAACCCATTTTAGACATCTAAGTTCCAAGAGCTTTTCAACAATATAAGGGACTCTTTAATCCAATGATTTTTTATTCTTGCAATCGCCCTCTGAAGATTTGAAAGTCCATCGAGACTCCAACTCCTAAATTAGGAACTCACTTGGGAGTGTTGGGGTTCATTCCCTCACACTTTCCTACACTCCCGGAGCATGAAATGTGATTCCTGGGTTTCACTCTTGGCCCGCACCTTTGCCAGCCCTTATTTTGATAACGAACCCAAGGCTAAGGTTGTGACACTCATGATGGATGTCATGTTGTTTTTAATGATGTCTTTTATAATATTTTAAAATTTTTTAATTTGAAATCATTTGTTGAAAATTAACTTTGTAACATTACAATTCACCTTGTACAATGTATTTCATTAAAATTTTACTTTCTTCTACCCATTTCAAGTTTAATAAAAAAATATTTTGTTGATTATGATGATTGTAGCATGTTTTGTTGTACACCTTACCTTGAAGATGCCCTAAAACATTAGTTGAAGTCCATGATTTTCTAGATCCTTACAATTATGTAAATGTTTTAAAAGAATTTACAAGTGTTTGAAGTAAATAAAAAGATGAATTCTTCTATCTAAAATTTTAAGATCTTCATTTTAAAAAAGTTGAAAACATTAAAATGATAACTAGAAACATAGGTAAACATTTAACAATTTAGGTCTAAGAGGCCATTTGATTCATGACAATGTTACAAAGAAATTGATACCACTTTCACAATTAAAGATTTAAATGAGTTAATTTTGAAATCACTAGTGGACCTATTTTATGAAATCTTGCTTAATGTGGTGAAATAAATGAATATTTGTGTCCCTTCACAATGTATTTATCAAATTTACCCTTGTTTTGTGTTTTACATCTTATTTTGAATGCTTTGAAAATTGGCTAAAGACTATTTGCAATTTTTCTTACAACATTGCAAGTATGTTAACGAGGTTGGAAAAATTGAATTCAATTTTGAGAAGCAATTCATGTTATAAATCATTAGCATATTTGGACTTAGATTCAACATTTGAACAAACCTCACATATGAGCAGATTAAATTTGCATCAACCAAAATTATTAACAAATCTCTTTGTGTAGATCCCAGCTAAAATATTAAAAAATCAACTATGTTATCTTTTTATTCAAGAATAAAATATGTTTAACCAAAACAAATGTTAAATAAGTCATCTGCAAGAAATAAGCTTGTAGTTTGGTTATTTTTCCACTAGGAATTTTCTCATCTATGGTGTAGTGGAATTATAAAAAATCAATAATATTGCTTCCACCATCCATGAAGACAAATTCAAAACCTTCATGAGGTATTTCCCCCATTCATAATGTGGTTTCTTACATTTAAAAACTTTGGTTTGTGTATACTATGTTTTTTTTTGTTTGTAGTATTATTTTTTCTTTAAGGTATATTCCAATTTGTTTTTCTATTATATCCTTGTAATTTTTCCATGTGCAAGCATTAGCAAGGTGCATGCAAGAACTACAAATTTGATGTTGAATATTAAGGTGTAAAGGATTTCCAACTTGTAGATTGTTATATAAAGTTGATGTAGTGGAAACATATGAAGCATTTATGCTTCACAAACATGTGTTTACAAAAACCATCACTCATTTTCTTTCATCTACAACTAAGAAGAAATTGAACATTATGCTTGAGACAATGTGTTGTATTTGTGAAAACATGTTGGGAAAAACATGTTACACCTTTTAAATAAACAAATGATTGAAAACATTCCTAAACTCCAAGGAAGGAATGTTATTAACATGATAGGTGAAAGGTATGCAATAACAAGAATGATAGATGTGTTTATACTCGTGGAGTATGGAATAGAAATATTTGAGCACCGTGATTTCAAAAGCTATGCAAACTAGAAGTAGTTTTCATAGAATTGATTTATTTATTTATTTATAATTACTTGTATTAAATTTAGAGCTTATCGTCAATTTAAATAGGACATCAAAGGCAAAGTTTTATAAAAGATTGTTTTTACTAAAATTAAAGGAGACAATGTTTTGATTTACAAGGAAATAGTGTCTGAAAAATGATTTGCATGTGAAGAAGTTTATAGTAATGATTTTGTCATTTCATCAAACCTTAATAAATTTCACCTTAAATATATGTTTGTGGACATTGTTAGGTTCAAATTTTGTATCACCAAACTATTTTTTCATTTATGTTTTCATTGTTATTTCATTTGTGTTGCAAGCATCAAATGTTGTAGGATGATTCATGAATGAACATAGGTTCACTCATGTATTATGATTTAAGACTAAAGAGACAAGTCTCATACTAAAAACTTGAAGAGGTGTGCCACCAAAGGGTTCTATCTATCAATTGTATATATATTTATTTCATGTCACATAAAAGAAGATCTTTTCTTCTTATGAAGAAACTCATACTTCACTATTGTTCTTGAACGTCTTTAATACATAAAACTTTAGATGGTATTAGAACATGGAATAATTGAGGTGCATGGAATAAAGAAAACATAAAGGTCATGTTTTATGTCATTTTGGAAGGTGTGATCTCATGATCATACAGAGATGGCTACTCATGTTGGAGTTGGTGGCTTTGGTGTTGTAGGAGGTGCAAGCCAAGCCTCTATAATCAATACAAATAATGATTTTAGGCCAATTTAACAATTGAGAAAATGAATGGAATGAACTTTTCGATTTAAAAAATAAATTTAGAACTTATTATAATGAGCATTGAGGAATGGTTTATTTAATGTGGTCAATGAAACTAAAACAAACCTAGGATTAATAGATGTTGTACCCCATCAAAAATGGTTATAGAGAGGCTCAATTGCTAGATCATATATTATTTTGAATTCAGGTGACAATCAAATTGAGGTAATGAGGCTCTTCAAAACTTTTAAGGAAGTATGGGATAAGTTGATTACAATACATGAACATAGTAATAGGTCAAACATTTTCATAACAAAGAGGAGATTGATGACTTTCACCATGTAAGAAGGTGAAGATGTCATGACTTATTTAAAAATAATTCAAGCTTTGATGAACAAGATAACAAAGGCTAGAATTAAAGTGAAGGATGACGATGCAATTAATCAAATCTTTCATGGTTTGCAAACCTCTTACAAGACTTTCATTTCTACAATTGGCAACCAACTGAAATTGACATTGTCAATAATATTTGGCAAATTCCAACAAGAAGAAATTATGAATGAATAATTTAACTAAGGAGAGAACCATTCTACAACCTTATATTCAAGAAATCAAAGTAAGAAAGGCAATAAACAAAAATGGAAGAAATAGAAAAGAAAATGTAATCAAGTCCAATCTATTAATCTTGATAGAACATTATCAACACAATTTCAACCAAAATTTAAAAGGTAATGCTTTCATTGTGGTATACTTGGACATCGCATAAACGATTACAAAAGAATGACAAATTTTTAAAGGAATCACGTAAATAATGCCACATCATTAAAAAAATGAAACATTCACAAAGCTTCAAATGTTTTTAGCAATACAAGGGGAAACAAAATATTCCCATACATGTTTGCTGGATTTTGGTTGTACAAAACACATGACTCCTCACTAAGAGTGGTTTCACAATCTAGAACATTTACCTTTCCTTGAAGATATTTACTTAGGTGATGGTAAGAATCAACAAGTAAAAGGAATCAGGTCAATTTCCCTCCTTTTAGAATCTTAGTGCACCAAGCTAGTGCATAGTGGAATCGTAATGCAAATGTCATGACCTTAGCCTTCGGCTTGCGACCAAAGCAAGGACTTGTGAAGACTTAGGCTCAAAGTGAAGTTCAAGAGTAACATTTCATGTTCCCGGGAGTGTAGGAAGGTGTGAAGGAATGAGCCCACGCATTCCCAAGTGGGCTCTCATTTTGGAAGTTGGAATCCTAATGGACTTCTGAATTTTCAAAAAGCAATTGTAAGGGTCAAAACTCATTGGTTGAAGATTTTTTTATAACATTGGAAAGCTCTTGAAAATTATATGTTTAAAATAGGTTTGAACATCCCATTTTAGTATTTAAAACATAAGTTATGGTTGAAAGAAGGGTCGGAAGTCAAATTGCTAATCTAATTCCTGACCACTAAATGTATGTAATCTCTTTGATTTACTTACGTTCAGATGTTGTGCCACATATTATTGGAAAGTTTAGGACGAGGACTACAACTTTGCTTTAGACCTCACCTCAATCGAAGGTTTAAACAAAAAGTTATGGGCTTCCAAAGTTGCGAGAGTCCCAATTTCAGGACTCCCAGGATAAAAGGACATTTGAATGCAAGCCCTATGGCTTGGCACAAAGAATAATATAAGGGGGAAAGTGGTGGCCTCCCCCAAGTTTAGGCCTGGTGAATCTTGTGAGTATGTGTATGGTTGTGGCTTGTCCGTGCACCAAAAATGTTCTAACCACACATTAACCAACTTGTTGTTTGGTTTGTGCAAGTTCGTGTGAATAATTGACCCGCTTGTCACTCATCCTAGCCCCCATCTTAGAGCTCCAACACGTCCCTCTATCCCTGAAGTGCTGCGAATTAAGGAGTGTACCCCAACTCCTTCTTCTTCTATTATTTCCACTTTTGGACTCATGTTTCAATCTTTCAAGGGATGTACATAATGTATTTTATGTTCTTAGATTAATTCGAAGTCTAATGTCATTAGGATGAATTGTAACAAAGGAATGAAACTGAGATTTGAAAATGATGTATGTTGGACTTCTATAAAATATATGAATAAAAAAATGTACAAATACAATTGAGAAAGGAAGGGAACTCATACCCAATTAGATTTGGAAAAAATGGCAGAAACAAGTCTTTATGCATCAACCACGGAAAAACATCCATGGATTTTTTTTTCGTTATCCACCATTAAATGACATCAATAATGTACATGGACACTTTTCTATAAATATCATAAAGGAAATACAGAAACAAAACATGGTTTTAAGAATTATTGATCAAATTAACGAATTACTTTTATGTGAAAGTTGCTTAGTTGGAAAACAACATCAAAGGAAATTTCTAACTAAAAGTGGAGCAAGAGCCAATAAATTACTCAAGAACTTTATAACCCTTTATTTGATAGAAAGGATGAAGACCTAGTTTCAAATTGCAAAGAAAGGATGAAGATGAAAGAATTACCATTAACAAAACAAATAATTGGAGAAGGTCAAAGAAAGTAAGAAACCACCAATTCAATTACAAGACTATGTTTATTATGCACATGCATTTTTAGTAGAGTCCACAAAAACTTCCAATGTTAAAGAAGCACTTGCAAGTTCAAATAGTAAATATTGGCAAGAGGCAATAAATAATGAGTATAAGTTTATAATAAAAATAACACTTGTGTTCTAGCACCTAGACCCAAAGAAAAGTCTATCATTTCTTGTAACTAGGTTTTTCAAAAGAAATATGATGCTTTAGGCAAAATAACAAAATATAAGGTGAGACTTGTGGGAAAAGGTTTCTCACAAGTTCCTGGACTTAACTATTATAAAACCTTTTGTCTAGTAGTAAAGATGTCTTTTTTGCAAGTGATGTTTGTAATTCTTGCATAATTAAGTTTAGAAATCCAACAATTTAATGTGAAGGTTGTTTTTTTGAATGGTTATTTAAAAGAGGAAATATTCATGATGTAACTAGAAGGCAATGTAAAATCTGGAGCTAATCAACAAAAAGTTTGTAAGTTGTCGAAGATCTTCTATGGTCTTAAACAATCTCCAAGAATTTGGTACACGAGAATTGATGGAGATGGAAAAGATTCCATATTCTCAAGTTGTAGGGTGTTTGATGTACCTCATGGTTAACACACGTCTTGACATTTCATTTATTGTGGGGTTTGTAGGTGAATTCATGGCAAATCTTGATACATTTCAATGGGGAGCTATGAAGCAAATATTTTGTTACTTGCAATGCACCAAAGGTTATGGTCTCAAATTCTAAAGTAGTTTGGATAATCAAAACCAACAAAAATTACTAATTATAGGGTGGTGTGATTTAAATTCGGGTAGAGATGTAAACACATGAAGATCAACAATTAGTTATAATTTCTCTTTGATTGAGGGAATTGTGTCATGGCAAAATAAGAAATAACATATTGTGGCCTTGTCAAACATTAAAGCTGAGTACATGGTAGCCGCAAAAGTCACAAAGGAAACAATTGGGTTGTGGAAGCTTATGAAAATATTGAGCTTTCCTTTATCTTTTTTGACGATGTTCTATTGCGACAATCAATTTTGCATTGCAATGTTTAATAACCCTCATTTTCATTCACACAATAAACACATTACTTTGTAACATCATTTTGTGAAAGAAAAATAAAGAGTGGAGAAGTTTTTTAATGTAGTCCTACAAATCAAATGATAGTAGATGTATTGACAGAACCTTTACCACAAGAAAAACACAATGATTATCTTTTTAGTTTTGAACTACATTCTTTGACAACATTTTCAAAAAGAAAAAGCCTAATAGTTTCAAAACTCAAAGCAAAAACATGGAATGATGAAGTTTGTAGGATCATTAGTGGATAAATTTAGAAGTTTTTTTTACTTTAAGAATGAACTTAAGTTCATGTGGGAGTGTTGGAAGACGATTTGTGGATGAACATAAGTTCCTTCATATAGTATGATTTAAAACTAAAGAGACATGTTTCATAGAGAGGACTTGAAAAGGTGTGTCACCAAAGGATTCTACCAATTGTGCATATACTTGTTTCATGCAAGATACAAATAAAAGATTTTCTTCTTACAAACTAGATTAACCTTTTGAAGATAAGGAAGATTTATCTCATACTTCCTTTGAATCCTTCTAAAGTTTTGAGGAATGACAACTTAGGGTTTTGGAAGGATGTCATGAGCAAGTGTGTGGGCAAACTATAACAAACTTGTAACTTTCACATCACCTATATTGGTAATTGTAGTAGGGTACATTTATTTTTGTTAATGTCCATTGTAGGCATAATAAAGCCTGCTATTCAAAGCCCACCTTGTAGGGGATAAATTACAAAATGTAACATGACAACCCATTATAGGGAAAGAATATTAATTGAGAGAGCATTTTGTATTGAAAAGCAAGCTATAGTTGATGGATTTGTCAAGTAAGCATGCTTTTGGTGAACTTTAGGGGATGACAAGTCAATATGCACAACACTTAGTATCAATCATTTATACTACGCCACTCCAGCCACCCCGAACGCTTTGTTAAACTCTACTATCTGCACAATCATGTTACAACACCTCTGTGTAAACAACATTGCGAATGTACACACCGGTAGGTGCATCTTCATGAACATCCTCCCACCCATCTGTAACCAGCAGTTTCAACCCCTCGGGGCACCCAATGCGCGACATGGCTACATACAACTGGCCATGTGTAAATACATGCTTGGGTAGAAAAATGCTGACCATCTTCAATGTTTGCCCTTGCGCCTTATTGATGGTCATGCCAAATGCAAGGCGCATAGGGAACTGGCGACGGTGCAAAATGAAAGGCATTCGTTCTGTGTCTGAAGGTGTGATGCTTAGCCGTGGAATGAACACTCATTGGCCCTTTGCAGGACCTGTTGCCACCTCTGCTTCAATGACATGCTGCATGAGTTGAATGACAATGAGCTTGGTACCATTAGCCAGGCCGCTAGTCATGTTACGTAATAATATGATGGGACAACCTTCCTGCAAGTGCAGTTCATGGGGTGGTACGCCCGAAAAACTGAGTGTGTTCAAGAACTCAGTGGGGTAAATGCCATGTTGCTCCCCATGCACCACAGAATCCACGCTGTAATACATGCGGTGCTGTGCGGGCGAGCCATCGTGCTTTGTGAATGCATATTTGTCATTGATGAGTTTATTGAGTGCATCCACATCTTTGTTCAAAGGTGTAAGAATTACACGTTCAATGATGTATGCAGATCTTGCAGCATACTCAACAATAGATGACAGAGCACCATACACTTCTTCAATCAAATCTGCCACAGTAGGGCCATTACAGCACATGTCATGAGGAATAAGAATGGAGTGTTCACTAACAGAGGGATACACACGTTTTGCGCCCTCCCCCACACGTTGCAAGTAATCAACAAATGCCTGCTGTCGTGTGGCATCTACTTGTGCATGCGCCCCACCCTAAGCCAGCAACCTCTGCATGCGCATGTTGGTGTGCAGCTTGAATACACACACATGTTGCCATATGCTGGAACGGTTCAAAGCTGCAGCGACGACATCTCCCCTAGTGTCGCAGGGCACAACAGGCAAAATTTGTCGAAAATTGCCGCCAAACACCACAACCAAGTCGCCAAAGGGCAAGAACTTGAATGCTGGGTTAATGACAGCCATGATGTCCTGCAAAGACCTGTTGACAGCCTCAAAAACATGCTTGTGCATCATGACAGCCTCATCCCACACAATGAACGCAGTCGCTTACAAAAGTGCTGCCAGCTTAGAATCCCTACTGATGTAGCATGTGGACGTGTTGTTGAGGCCTTGCACAGGGATCTTGAGATGTGAGTGTGCAGTGCGGCCTCCGTCCAACAACAATGCAACAATGTTAGATGATGCCATAGCAATAGCGACCTGACCCTATGCGCGCATGGTGCTCAACAAGCAACTGTAAAGAAAGGTTTTGCCAATGTCGCCAAGGCCATTGACAAAAAATGTAGGGCGATTGACAATGGCCATGACATTGTCATAGACAGCTCGTTACTCAGGGTTAAGTTGTGGCATGCGTTCATCTCGCATGGCTGCTTGCGTTGCTGTGTCATACCTAACAATTTCGTCTGCCACCACAGCACTGGCAGGCTGGGCCACAGGTGTCGGCAAGCCAAATGTTGCCAAGCCTTGGCTGTTGTTGAGGTGTGCCAAGTGCAGCGCCAACTCCCGCAGCACCATGTCTCGGATGGCAGCATCGAGTTGCCGCTATGGTTCGCCCTGCACGTTATAGGAGCACACACACGACATAGTGAGCATTGAGCGCCGCATAACATGCAAACCATGACCATGTAAAGCCGCAAGGCGGCCTGACATGCAAAGCCATACACGGGTAGAGCTGAGCACCAACTTAGCGTGCTTGATACAGGAAGTCTTTTGCCATGTCCTCCTTGAAACGCTCCCACAGAGCCAATGGGTTTGTAACAACATTGAACACTAGTAAGGCAACAAACAGTGCTTTGAGGCATGAGGCACTTGCCATGCTTGCAACCTCCTCCATGCACTGGGCCCACTCAGCATCGTCTTGCAGCAAACCACGCTACTAACATGCTTCTTTGAAATATGCGTGCTGTGTGGGATGTTGCAAGTGCCTGTTGGTGCACGCGAGGTCCTTAAAAGACATAGCCCTAGGCACGTGATGCAGTAAAAGACGCAAGAAGTACCTCTCCCCCTCGGAGGGTTGCACAAAGTACATACGGCCGATAGGCAGCAGACTTGGCGTTTGTGTGCGGAGTGCCCATTGCTTTTCCTTCTTTTTCCATGTGGCAATGTGTGGAAAGTCATGGTAAAGCGTGTTGAGAGCCAAGTGCAATGGTGCAGATGGATTGAGATGCTCCCATGCTATTTTGTTAAATGTAAACCCTGCAGTCAGAGTTATGTGAGGGTTCCGGTTAAATACGGCCGTAGCATTAGTGGCCTCTTGAAACAGGATGGTCTGACGCCCTTTCAAGTGCATACCAAGCCGAACGACATTGGGGTGCTCCTTGTGCAGATCAAAGCCATATAGACGGTGGCTGGCCTTAGAAGCCGACACATACTGGCCGTCTTGGTAGATCTTGATCTCATCCCGCATGCGTGGTTGAACGGGCGCAGCGCCATCAGGTGCAGTAGCGTACATCGGGCCAACGTCCACCTGTGCACGGTCGTGGCCCTTGTAGACGTACTTGTAGAGGTATTTGACAATCGCAACAGTGGTGCATACCTCCACGTTGATGTGGCAGTTGAAGAGCAGGGACAGGTACGGATTGTAGGGCACCACCCAGCGGTTGTCAAAGGCAAACCCACCCCTGCAACAGCAACAGCCAAACAACAGTTGTTAGATGAGCGGTGCCACAGGTCAATAAATGCAAGCATGGCAACATAGTCGTGCATGTTGTCAGTCCAAATGCATGGTCCTACTGCCAGCACACTTACCGCTCAAATGTGCAGCCATCATCCCGGCGGCGGTATGTTGGGTAGGAGTCGGTGGTGTCAGTGGTGTGCTTTGTGAAGGCCTTAGGGTAGCCTTTTGAACAAACGTCGTCAACCATGCAAGGGCAATGTGGGTTGATGGTGCCATAGGGGCCATGCAGCATGCAACTTGTAACGACCTCAAAAAGAGTGGGGTGTGTATCCTTATCAGGTAACTCTGTAGACACCATGTAGTCGTACTCATCGGGCCCTCGTGGTTTGTGATTGAAGTGCAGAATGAGCAGAATGTGTGCATGGGGTAGGCCTCTCTTTTGCCACTCAATGACATGAATGTCAGCCACCACCTCGCCAAAAATGCCCTTCTTCAAAAGCTCGTCCAGCAAGTGCTGTAATTTGCCAACAAAAACGCGTGTGACCAAATCAGGGCGGTCATCGGCAATCTCGTCGGGCTTTAGTGCGTTGACAATCTCTTCCCACTTGGGGTTGCAGGTCATGGTGATAAATAAATTAGGCTTGCCATATTGGCGGACAATGGCCATGGAATCTTGGTACAACTAAACCATGTGTCAGTGGCCACCAATGAATGAGGATGGCAATACAATGAGCCTGCCCAGGTTGTCGGTGTTGGCGTCGTTATTGGCAACAGCATCAACCATGCCACTATAAATTGCAGCATGCAAAGGGCCCTGGTTGTTGTGTATGTTAAACAGCCGTTGTGATTCCAGTTTGCTGTATTGGTCAACACCCCACTCTTGATATAAACGTTTGCCATACACAAAGAGGGCGTGCGATGCCGGGTTCCTATCGTGCATGTGATAGCAAGCCCATTCCCGTGCAGTGATTTTTTTTGCGTTGTGCAGGTTGTGCTGGCCCTACATCTGCTGCAACATGCTTAGCATCACCTTCCTTTTCGCTACCATCATCCTATGTAGGTTGTGCTGGCTTTGCATCTGCTACAACATGCCCAGCATCACCTTCCTCCTTGTCGCCAGCAGCCCGCCGGTGGACAGGGGCAACAGTAGCATGGGGCATGCCTGGCTGCCAGCCAAGCTCACCATGACGATGGAACAGCACAAAGTGCAGTTGATCGTAAGCAGGGTGCAGGTCACTGATCCTCCATAGCCCATCACCGCGTGCACACACTCTGATGTCCCTATCGGTAACCGGCTCGTCACCGCCGCCTGTGCAGGAGCAACAACATTTATGTCAATGAATGAGGAACATTGCATCAAGTGAGCGATGGCAACAAACAAACAGCACAGTAGTACACGTTGTTGAAAAACCTCACCTGGCAGCAGCCTAGCCACTTCGGGGGCGGTAGGAGCATTGTAGCGGCGCTTGTCAACGTTGCCGTCAACCCTGATGACAACTTCCCATTGAGGCAAGTCGTGTGCGGGCATGTCCATGACTTGTTTGAAACGCTACAAAAATGTGTTGTGATCATGCAACATCTGCTGTAGCCCCGCCAAAATTGGCTGATGCAAAATAGCACCCGTAGCACCCAAAGCTGCAAGGCGTGTTGTGACTTGTGCATCCATGGAATCAATGATGTACAGCTGGGCGAATTGTGGCACATCATGCTCGGTGGGCTACAAAGGCCCCAACAAGTGATGCACAGCCCCTTCGATGGCAATCATGCTGATCCCTTGTTCCAGGGAATGGATGTGTAGGCTCGTTGTCTACAATGCAGAGTTGTATGCACGAATGTTCTGCCTGAAATCCTTAGTGGCACGTGGCAAAGGCTAGTGCTCTGTCACAACCCCACTTTGGCCAAGTGTGGGGGTGAAGCCCAACACTTGGAAAAGTTGGAGGTTAAGAGTCTTCCGAGACTCCTGAATGTTCAGAGCTCGATAGCAAGGGGCAAAACACCTCGCATTGGGGTGTTCTTGATGTCATTGAAAAGGTCTTGAAACGTAGATATCGAAAATGCCCTCGCATTGGCAATTTGGACATCTGCAGCCCAAGTTATGGGCAAAAGAAGGGTCGGGAGTCAAACTGGCAGTTTGACTCCCGACCACTAAAAGTCGAGAATCGACCTCTTCCCGACGTTCGATTTGAGTGTGCAACATGGCATTGGAAAGATCTCAACGAGGGCTACAACTTTGGTTTAGACCTTGTCACGATCTAACTCTGCAGTCGGGAGTTATGGTGGTTCAAAATTCTGGGAGTCCCGCCGAGACAATTTCGGGACTCCATTTTGGGAGTCCCGGAAATTTGTGCCATTCGGATGTAGCCTCCGCAACCAGCCACAAAGAATAATATAAGGGGGAAGGTGGTGGCTTCCCCCCGAGTCCGGACCGTGGTGAGTCTTGTGTGTCCAAGTGCCCGTGGCAAGTCCCAACACCCAAGGGTGTCCCGAATGCTAAATTAACCCGATTTGGTTGGTTTTTTTCTGGATG
>Ga0116231_10006620_pt1 | contig 21934 bp, 13 predicted proteins | sample S1TSphgellanicum_2_FD_89695 | JGI IMG/M metagenome (GOLD analysis project Ga0116231, IMG submission 89695) | Host-associated microbial communities from peat moss isolated from Minnesota, USA - S1T2_Fd - Sphagnum magellanicum MG | ecosystem: Host-associated > Plants > Peat moss > Unclassified...
ACAATAGATCCAACTATTCAATAAAACCATACAATCCCCCAAAATGTCATTTTGGGTCTATCAATGGAATATTAAGGAATTAAATTCAGGTGTAACATACCTGTTTTGGAGTATTGCATAGCCTGCATGTGTACTTTTTCAGCAAAATCCTTTATAAATTTGTGGTCAATTTCATCATCAAAATACTTTGTGAGGTTTTCTTTAAAAATTTGATCTTTAGGGAAATATGAGATTATTAAAACCATTAGTTCCAAGAAGAATTCCTCCAAGTCCTCGAGGGAGGAAGTACGGGCTTTGCACTCAACCACATCATCTATAACAAAAAGGAACAAGTAGAATTCGAATGCCCATTCAAGACGAGACAATTCAGCAGTTGGGTGGACACATCTGGGTATGGTTTGGGTGCACGCATTCTTGATTTTGTAAAATGTTTCAGGAATTATAGTACTAGAAAAATAGTGGTGGTACCATTGTTGGGCTGCTTGATTAGCTTCTTCTTCCAAGGGATTGCACTGGTTAGAAAATGGAGGTATAAATCTTGGAATAATAAAGTCATGGAATTGGTGTTGTTGTTGGAATCTTGTGTCATTTGATTTTAGAGGACCTTCGATGGCCTGCAAGAGAAATATAAAAAAAATTAAAAATATCTATGGGTTTATAACTTGCAACTTATTGACAAGTGAATCATGTAATTGAAAAAGCTTGAAAGAATTAATCAGATGGTGACTTGTTCTTCATGAACTACTTGTTGTAAACAGAGTAAATAAAGATATTGTGAGTGGGATTCATCATCTAAGGAACAAGGGCACCAACTTAAATTTGTGGTGGTATGTAGTTCATGGACGAACACATTCTATCTAGTATAACCGCATGAAGGTATTAATAATAAGTTACATATTAATTCAAGAGTATAAATTTGTGATTTGTTCAATGGGATGCTTTGAGGGTTAGTAAGTATGTGTACCGCTAGATGAGCACGAACACTGATCGTTGCCAAACTCGCTAAAGATGATGAGTTTGGACCGGAAGCTTTCATGCACCCAAAGTGGCGAGGGCGTGCTCTGCACGGAAAGGCTCGAGATGAGGAGCTCCTCAACTCCCAAAACTGACGCCTTGGAATTAATTTGTGCTCAATAATTGGATTGGCTACATCTGGACCGGAAAATCCTAGTCTTGAAGAATCATGGTCAAATGCAACCAACGCTTTTCAACAACTAGAGCACCAATTAAATCAGGATGGGTGGTATGTAGACAAGAAACATGTTTTTATTGTATTCCTGTCCCATAGCTAACCATATGGTTGGCCATGAAGAAACCGGTTTTGGTGTCACCCTTTTCCTGGATGGAATAAGCTGCCCTATTCTGACTCCACATTTTGTGTTGTTAATTTCATGTATTAATGTGAATAGATGGTGGAGGATGCGCTTAAAAATGAATCAATGGTGGGCAAACCTACACTATGAAACAGGCCCTCAAAGAACCTTTTAAGACCTAATGGCTTCCCCTATTGGGCTCATCATGTTCTTGGGTGGAATAGGCCCATTCTACATTAGTAACCATCCATATATATATCTACCTACCTGATAGCCACCAAGTGCCTTGTGTACTTTCGTATGATATTTACCCATTAATTACATAGGTAGTTGATAGTTACTTGTGAAGGTGAGATGGAGATTATAGGACAAAGTTAGCAGGGTGAAACCTTGGTACCTTATTGGGATTCATCCAAACTGAGTCATAATTCATTTTGAACTGGTGAATGCTTGGTTACTTATTGACTATGCCAGGGTGAACTAACATCCACACTGGCACTTTCAACTTCTTGAGTTAAGCCATTTAGTGACCATTATCCACCCAGGAAATGTTAAATTAGAGATCTTAATTTTATCTTAGGATGGGCTGTTAACCATGGTTGAAAGCAACCTAAAAATATTCAGCATTTTACCACAGTACCAGGGTGGGGGCTGGTTCATCCAAGGGATCTTGAGTGAATTAGCACTCTCTTTGATACCATGGTAAGACTCTCAAAATTAATTTAAATTATTTCTAAATATTACAAATATCCCATGTTTAGACAAAATCAGAGTGTCTCAGTTCAAATGTAATGTTTTGGGGGCTTAACATGGCCACGGAAGGGCCTCGAAAATGTAAAGGTACCAAGTACCAACCTGGGTGTTAGTTCACCCTGGCCCACCCAAGGCCACACACAGGGAGTCCTAGAGACAGCGATAAGTTCGTTATCCCTTCCAAGGGTGAAAACCAGTGAGATGGAATATTGCAAGGCGGCCAGGGGTGTGCTTTGATCAAGGTTTCTATGTGCCGCAGGGTACATAGAAATCCACACGTGACTTACAAACGCAATGTTGTCAATCCTTAGAAATTTCTCTTTTGATTTATTTTTTGTGATTCTCCGTCAAGCACGGCTGTGTATGTTGCAGTTTAAGGGGAGGTACCCTTACAAAGTAGAATAGTCCCTCTGCTTTTGGGAGGAAGATTTTTCTGTTTTGTTTTATTTTTTGTAATTCTCCATCAAGCACGGCTGTGTATGTTGCAGTTTAAGGGGAGGTACCCTTACAAAGTAGAATAGTTCCTCCGTTTTTGGGGTGAAGATTTTTCTCTTTTGATTTATTTTTTGTGATTCTCTGTCAAGCACGGCTGTGTATGTTGCAGTCTAAGGGGAGGTACCCTAACAAAGTAGAATAGTTCCTCTGCTTTTTGGGGGGAACTTTTTTGAAATGTTCCCCCCAAAAGCGGAGGAACTTCTGTTTTTTTTAAAGATTCCTACCCCATGAGTACCAGCCAAGTATCACGTGGGTAAAATGAAAAAATAGGCTTTTATGCCAAGTACGTAAGGCCCACAAATGAGGGCATTCCTGAAATGCAGGCTGACTCAGCTTCTGCCTCATCAGGATCCCCACTTCAGGAATGTCAATGCCCTCACCCTTACTTTTTAGATACTTAATACTTAGGATGGAGAGCCACGTTTTCTTTAAAGCCATCCATTGACTGTTAGATATTAACTGTAATCATATAACTATTAGTTTATATCAATCTCTAGCCAATAATCTTGGAACAAGAGCTTCTATCTACTTAGTACTAACAACCGCCAATGTGAACCTGTGTGTTTGGAGTAAAAGATTACACACCTTGTTTTTCAAAAGGTTAAAACATCGTTCCTCCTCAACAGATCCAACAATGAGTCAGGATAATCTTTGCCAACTTCACATATTCTAGAAATAAGAATTGAGATGCATTGAACACATGATAGATGAGTGAGAGGATTAGTAATCAGTGGGTGTGCCTTATCAGTTGTAAAGGTCACCAATTCTACCATTGCTTAAACATCATTATATTTCATGGTGAATTTGAAAAGTTCTTATTATGCAACCAAGTCCCAACCTAAAAAAATGACAAGCACCACCAAAGTTGATTTGTTATATGTCGCAACCCCACAATATGGATGTGTGGGGTGGACTATAACCCTTTCAAAATGTCCTAGTGTTGAAGAAAAGTATTATCTGCAATTGCTTGTAACCAATACTATGGATAACACAACTCCCATGGCATCTAGGATCGACTTCATGGGAAATCAAACATCCAACTCCTCAATGAGACCTTTAACAACCTCTACTATCTTCAATTGTGGCCCTCATCACAAGACCTTTACATTAATTAGAAAAAGACTTAGATATAAACATGCCATGATATTCCAAACACATCTAATGCACCCAATTTGAGTCACAAGTGGGTAAACTTATCAAGTTGTAAGACTCTCAAACAAGAACCACAAGTTACAACATGCGAAAATTTGGTAGGACATCATAACATCTATGTATTCCAATGTGATTCTTAAAATAATTCCAACAATGCATTCAAATAAATATGGGAGCAAACTTTATTAGGGATTGCATTGCCTCCATCTATGGAAACAAAATAGCAAGCATTAGTAACAAATGGATGTCCATGAGAACCCTAAATTGACCTACAAATGAAATCACCTTCCAAAAGAATGCCACATTAGAATTTTAAATGCCATTGGAAAATATTGAACAATAAGTATTGAAATATGTCCCCCTTCAACAAAATGCCACATTAAAAATGAAAATGCCACTAGAAAACATGAAACAATAAGTATTGAAACTATGTTCCCTTGGACAATAGAATGACATGTTAGAAATTAAAATGCCACTAAAAAATATGGAATAGTAAGTGTCATAAATATGTTCCCCTCCAATAGAATGCCACATTAGATTTTTAAATTCCATAAATATATATGGAACAATAAGTGTCAAAAATGCATTCCTTTTTAATAAAATGCCACATTAAAATATCCAACAAGTATTAAAAATATAGAATATCAAGTATCAAATGTGAAGAATTTTGAACGCAACCTTAAGGAAAAAACAACCTTCAAGCATTTCCTATCATGCTTAAAAAAGGCAATAATTTTTTTTGTATTGTCTAATAGGTGAGAGTATCATCTAGAAGATATCACTAGTTGAGACCACATAGGTTTTGTTTACACTACAAACAAAAGAAACTTCAAGTTTGGGTTTCGACAAATTTCAAAATCAAATTGACACAATGAACACTGATAATGAACAAAATCAATTTCGTTGTAACCCACCTTCTACACATCCTAGTAGAAAATGGATTTAATAGTCTATGATTAGTGAAAACAAAATCTAAGGTTGAAAATACTTATTAAAAATTAGCTTGACAAGATTGCAAGCACAATATTCCATCCATAAAATTGGATTAATTAAAAGCAAGTATGTAAGGATACAAAACTTGAAACAATCATGTTAGTCTTTTTTGAATGCAAGACAATTGGTTACCATTTCATTCAAAACAACAAAAGAAAATGCAAGTACATTGTAACACTAAGTTCCAAGTCCCAACTTAAAGGAATGTGGAGAGTAGTTTTTTTTGTTGCAAAGTGTGCAATACACACACAACTCACACATATTAACAACATGGTTTTATAATTTATTATTCACTTATAATAAACAAGTATTTATAAATTCATTAGCAATTTAAAAAACTAGTGAAGCAAATATAAAATCTCTGAATTAGCTTGTGAACATTTGAGGAAAGCCTAACATTGAAAGAATGCATTTCACCACCTCCACTAAAACTATAGTCTAAGATTAAAATGTCTGATTGAAGTTGTGGGATCACCAATCCTTTTCCACCCAATGAATGGTTCTTTGTGGTCACAAACAAAAAAAAACCCCATTTAACTATACAACCCCATACTTATTGAACCCCATTAACAATAGCAAGAAAAAACAATTGTGATGACCTGAAAAGTAATTTATTGATTTAAAAGTCCATTGGAATTTTTTTTATAAACTATGTGTTAGATAAGGTCTTAATTGTCTATGCTCACTCGGAAACCATGCAATCAAATACATTTTGTTCATAATGAGAAAATTAGTACAATGACCCACAATGAATCAAAAGTTATGGGTGTCAATTGTATTGAGTTTAACAACTATTGTTTTAGTAGAATGTCAATGAGGTCTTCCAAATCGGCTCGAAATTTATCATATAATCAAAATTGTACTTACTAATGAAAAAAATTGGGGAAAAAAAACAAAGAAATTTAATATTGCTCACCTTTGCCATTTGGATAGAATTTGTAATTAATTTGCATGATTCCAAGTAATGGCCTATAGTTTACCACAGTCCTTTTTAGAGGCTCCAACATCAACATTTAACATTCTTAACATTTTTTATGATCTCGTTCACCTTGGTTTCTATGATTGCAACAAGTTTTTAAACCTCCAAGTGGTGTTTAGATGAATGATTAAAATAATTATACAAGTTAATCATGAACACCTCAATATCAATATGGGCAATGAAAGTTAAATCAAACAAAGATTAAACCGTGAAGTTAGTTCTATGAATAACACAATGGACACCTGTTGAAAATGGTGCCCAAGAATCTTATATTTGCTTTTAGACTCCTATTTTATCCCTTGAAATACAAAAGCCCCATCTACACCAAAACACAACTTTCTTGACACATCTTTCTTAATCAACCCCCCACCTTTCATCACTAATATATGTTTTCCAATTCTATTTGCATGTTCAAAACACTGGAATTTAATAAAAAACATGTTTGAACATATTATTGCACATGAATTTCTAAATGATTGAATTATATTGATGTGGATAATATAATTGATGGCATGACATGAATTAATGGATGGAGAAATGTATAATTAGGTGATCATTATTGGTAAAGAAGAAGGGAGTTCCTACAACAAAGCAACAAAGTTTGTCAACCAAATGGTGTTAGACAAGCTTGAAGAAATTCATTATGCAATTGCAGATCTACGAATGCAAACATAAAACAACAATGAAATCATTACTTCACAAATGGTGGCCATTGAACAATATATCATAGGTTGCACTAATTTTATTAATTCAACTCATGAATTTCATAGCCAAAGTTCTCGTTTCCACGTGTAGTTTAGCTTTTAGTTACAAATTAATTGCCACAATGAAGGAATTTAATTAATGTAACCAATGGAATCACCACAATTAATGACATGGTGAATTTATTAATGTTCCCTATGAATTAATAATCTATATAAGAATAATTTAACAATGTGGTTTTATAATTTGGTCTCACATTTGAAAAATGTTCATTGAATGTTATTTTGAAGTGAGAGATTATTTTGTGGGAACTTTATGCAACATTATTTTTTTATTTTAGTCGTGTTGTTGGTTTGAGTTAATATTGTTGGGCAAGTACTAGGTTGGAACCTTGGTAACATGTGGATTGATACCATTATTGATATCAAATAATGAAACCAATCAATTTGATTAAAATGACTTGATGTAATACCAACTCCAAATCAATATCTAATTAGTAGGGACTTGAGGTAATACTAGCTTCAAATTAAGGTTGTGAAATTTTTAATCAACCATTTTTTTTGTTGGTTCTATATAGCCAAAATGCATTTTAAAAATGAAAATTGCTTAAAATATGTTTCTTTTGAGATTTTCAATAGCCAAAATTTGACCAAAATTTAAGGAAATTTGTTATGAATTTTTATAAATGGTTCAAATAAGTAGCCAAAAACATAGAAAGATGTTTTTAAAAATGATTTTCATATTTGACTTGTAGCCAAATTTGGCTAAATCTTCATGTGGATCATCACCACAAGTTGGTTATAACACCATATTTCAAAAAAAAGAAGTAAAATCTTCAATATTATGTATATACCTACTTCACACTACACTAAAATTAACCTTACACAGTAATACTAGGAGTAGGAAAATATGAAAGGTTTTTAAAATCCATTAAAGTACTTGGCTATATATATATTCAAAAATCCAATATCAACCCCCTAGGTTGGTGGGTAAAAACACACTAAAGGTGGGCCACTTTAGGCAAAAATCATTACAATATTAAAAGTAATTTCAATATTTATAATATTTTTTGTCGCATAGAATTTTAAGCAAACACTTTAAATTGTTCCATCTCAATTAAATGGCCAAAATGTAACCTGATCTTCAACCTTCAATTTACAATCAATTTAATTTTTATTTAACAATAGCGATGAAAAATGTTGTATATAATATAATGTATATATCATATATCACATATAAATTGGATCAATTTTGTGGTACCACAACACCTTTATTTTTTGTTCCATTATTTATGATTACAATGTTTGGGGATGACGTAATGTGCTTTCACCCTTGTGTGCAATTTCAAAAAAAATCCCAATATTGGTATTAGTTGGAATGTTTGAAAGTTGATATTAATGTTGTGCATGTATATGCTTTAGGACTTACACTTTGTATGAATGTAAATGCTAGAATGAAAGTTATTTATTCTACATGTAAGGGTAAAAAAATTGCAATTATATGATTTTACATGTCCATGTAAAATAGTGTAAAAATATGCCAATTTTTTTTTTGTTTAGGGGGCGAGGGATGGGGGGAGTTGGGTTTTAAATTTTTTGGTGATAGGCCAATCAAAGTGGTTCATTGCAAAATTCAAATAATTAATTAAAATAAATTTTTAATTTAAAAAAAACGAACAACTCTAAAACATTTGAGTTTTTGGATGCAATACAACCTATTAAACTAATTCATATCAATGCTAATAAGTACCCAAGCTTTTGTAAAATCCTAGGCCAAAAAAGTGATGAACAAAGTTAGGAAATAGAAATTTTATTCAAGCAATGAGGTGAGGCAAAATGCACCCAAGAATGTGCATCCAAAATACTCCCTCAAATAGCACCACAATTTGTCCCACATCCTTTGCTCAAAATTTTGCCCTTGTATTGTATATAGGTGGTTAAAGTAAAACACTAACATAGTCCCATAATGGTAGAAAATGTTATATTTGGGGAGTATTAGAAACATCATAATTTTTTTGTGAAATGCCAATCAAAGTGGCCCATTGCAAAAAAAAACATTGAGTTTTGGGATGCGCCCACAATTAATTAATATAGATTGCAAGTAGGTTTAATTACTAAAGGTATATAGTATATACACTTACATTTACATAAGATTTACACACCATATATATGGCTATTAACACTTACACACACAACATTGGTGAATACTTACCTAACATTGGTTAAAACCATTATTGGGTTACAAAGTTTAAAGCCAAGGTATTCATGGTTTTTTGATAATTTAGTAAAACTTTCACAAGGTGTTCAAGGTTTACTGTTTTCTTAACGTTTAATAAGCATTGAAATAACTTGGATTGTATGAACATAATTTTGGCACTATTCCAATGATGATTGATTTACCATCATATTTCCATTGTGTTCATATTATTTGTTATATTCCATTTGTATTGTGTTCACATTGTAATGATATTATTTCACTATATTGGGTATAAATGCATTAAAAGGAGCCATGAAGTACAACGTTAAAGTCCTTTCCAAGGACTACATTTGACACATGGCATTCTTGTGTTGGTCAATTTTCCTAATTTCTACATTTTTCCTACCCAATTTACAATTATGTTTTGAATATAATTACTTTTTACTATATCTTGGTCTATATCATTTATATATAATGAATCCACACCACACCTTAAATAACAAAAAAATGAATAACTTTTGTTGAAGGCACATTTTTTAAATCCATGATTTTCAAGGTCAAAAACACGTTTGAAAACTCAATTGTGTTTTAAAATGAAATTTACCAATTTCAAATGCTTTTGCTTTTATAATCATCAATTTTAAGACCCTCTTCAATTTTGAAAAGGAATGGTGCACATTTGATAAGGAAAAAAGATGTTTGGAAAAAAAAACCAAGTTGTCATAGTTGCTTTGAACATGTAAAAGGACTCTTGAAACTTTATCAATATGCATCAAGTTTTGAATAATGGATCTTTATAAATAATGGAACTTAAAAAGGAAAGGAAAATGAAAATCTAATTTATTATGCTCCTCTTCTGATTTTTCAAAGATATCAAATTATAATTTATGTAGTTGCACTACAACAAAAGGTGTCCCTGTATGCCAAGTGATTTCATTAGATTCCAAGTGAATTCACTAGTCTTAGTAAAGGATTAGTTGGAAAGTAGCAAATTCATTGGTCTAGTGAATGAGGACTAGTGAACTGCACCCACATTTTATAGTAATGTTATGACATAGTCCTTGGCTCTTTTTACCACGTTCACACCCTATTGTATTTGTATTGCATGTCCACCTTTGAATGTAAATGATGTAAGATTATAATTCAATATGGTTGAAATCTTCATGTTCAATATTATATTCATACTCATTATGGTCATGTATTTATGTTGTACTCACATTATTTCAACACCATCACAACACCAAACACATGTTTTTCATGACTAAAACATTTAATGATTATTTTATTTCTAGTCATGTAATCATATGTTTTTAATCATAATACCTTTAGTTATTTTTGTGACCATTTCATTAGGATTATATGATTACATATTAATCTAAATATAAATATATAAGCTAGGCTAGGCTACCTATTCCGATTAATCTACCTAGGCTACTTAATTAGTACAAATTGTGGGTCTAATCCACTATCCTAAATTGCTAGAGCTAGAATTTTGTTAATTGGTTTCATTGCATTCACAAATGTTTTCACCTATTCCTTAAGCCCATTGATTACATAGTTGTTCAAGTTTCCAACCACTTAAGCCCATCTAATGAACAATTTTTTCATGTTACCTCTAAGTGAATTGTCTTCCATGTGTGGCATTTAGGTAATGTTTATTAACAAATTAAATGTGTGTCATAAGAAATTCTCATGATTAGATACTTGCATTTAGAACCCAAGGAAGAACCTAGGAGAAGTATATGGGATTAAAATGAAGTGCAATTGGGCACTTTTCAGGGGACATGTTGGGAACCCATTGAAGTGAAAGGAGAAAAGTGGATTCCTCTTTGTCTCCCCCAAAGCCAGTAGAAAAAATCATGGGAACCTTGAAAACATGTTAAGCATGTTCACTAGCTATAGGTACAAATTGAATATCACCATTTTTGACCTAAACTACTAGCCTCCCTTAAGAAAAGGATTCCTATAATGTCTTAGAGATTCAATAAATTACATTGGGGTGCTTCCCAACTTCATGTTGTCTTCATTTTGCTATGATCCAATTTTGATTGGCTCATCACCCAAAGTAACTTAATCCCCCCAAAAAAAGCGTTTAAAAGTGATAATTCCAATAGGTTCCCAAAGTCCTCATTGAATTCCCATCAAGTTGTCAATTGGTTGCCATTTTGTGACCTAAGTTACCATATTCTTCCTTAAAAAGTGGCCAATGGCACTTGATTTTAGTCCCATATGCAAACCCTAAGTTCTTCCCTTTTCACCTATAGGTATAGGTGGGCCAAGGGGCTCCTGTAAGGTCTAGGGTATGGTGGCAAACTCAATATTGATTTTGAAAATCCATGTTTAACAAAGGTTTTGGTCATTGTTATGAGTGTATGATTGTCATTAAAAGATCATGCCTTGTAACGTGGTTAAGAAAATAACATAATTGCCCACCCCAGCCCTTTACATAAAGCTTGAGCTTATCTAAATTATTGTTTGAAAACAAGCTAAACATAAACCATGGTACTTACCATGGTTAGAAGCAAGGCCAAATTGCTTCATACAAAGCCAAATTGAGGACCCCATGCTTGTTGTAGATAACTAATTTAGTTTAATTCCTATGTGCACAACAAGGTTATAGCTATATCAACACCTATTCAAGTTCAAATGTTTTTTTTAAAAATGAAAACCCAAAATTTAATTTAATGAATTCTTAATTTGAATTTCTCAAAATTCATATTAATCATTTAGAACAACTTGAAATGATTAACATAATTTTAAAATGTCAAAACAAAAACATATGTAAAAAAGTTCACAATTTTCACCACTATTTGACATGGTTTTTGGCTCTTATCTCTGTACTCGCACCCAACAAGCTCATGGATCATCTCATGTGATATATTTGTTAGTTGAGATTGTGTGCTACAAATGGTGTTGTGTTCAGTTGTACTTTTTTTTGTTGTGCTAAAAAGGATGCAGCCTTTGGTGAGGTTTTCTTTATCACCTTCTCATATATTTGTGCATGTTTGATTTCCATCATGTTCATGTTGTTTGTTACCATGATTATATGTTACCAACCAAGGGCATGTAGTTGATCATTTTGCCCAATGTTGTCTACCATTGCATTTTGGTTTTCAAGTCAACAAAGCATATTTGGATTTGTGTAAATTGACTACAATGCATTCATTAACAGCCACTAAGTTTTCAACCATTTGTTGTGTGTTAATTGATAAGGTGCACTTTCCAACCTTTGTTAATATCACATAGTTTGTTGTTTTTTTTGTTATTAATTTACAACTTGAGGTTCTTTTCTAATGTGGTGGAAAAGGTGCATATAAATTGTTCTTTTGCAACAACTTTGGCTAGGGTCCATGTTCCAAATCCCATGCAAGATGCACGAAGAGGCTAAATACCAACTAAACAACTTTGGTACCAATGGCTTCCACCCTAAACCCAAAATACATTTGCCTTTTGCCATTATTGGTGAAGACCTACTTCTTGACAATGGTGGTTTTTTTATGTTATGTTCCAAAGTGTGGCCTTGCTCATAAAGGAAGCCTGATTAGTGCAAGGAACAACATGATGAACTTGGTTGTTGATGCAGTTTTGAGGCCAAATTGTATACTATTATTTTATCTAGATCATTAGGAGAAAAACACATATTTTTGACTAGTCTCTACGACTAATAATTGTTTCATATTTAATTAATTAACAATCTAATTACTCACAAGTTGTTAATACATAATTCACAGATAAATAAATAACAAAAATATTGTAAGATATATATTTTTTGTGTAGAATCTGGTAAAATTAAACATGTACGAATAATTTAATTACTATTATAAAAAATACCTATTATAAATATTTATTTAAAAATTATTAATAATGAATTAACAATTGCTAATAGAAAATAAATTCAACACAAATTATTCATTTGAAAATTAATGATAAAATTATTATTATTATTATTATAGAATTATATTTATTATTGTAGAAATTAATATCAGTAAAAAAAATCATTTTATTGGTAATCACTAATTATAAATAAAATATTTTGTTGAAAATAAATTCATTTTTAAAATTACTCTAAAATTATTATAAAAATATTTATCATAGATAAGTAATTACAGATTTTTAAAAATAAAAATATAAAAACTATATAATAATTCCTGCAATTACAATTAGTACAATAATCATTTTAACTACAATATGTTTTTTCAAATTTTAATTTGGATTTAAAGTTATAAATTACAGATTGTGAATAATTATGTTCAATTATAAAAGCATATATTATAATTAATTCTTATCTGAAATGATCATAATGATTTTATAATAATGTAACATAAATTATAGTAATCGAATTTCTTTTATTATAACAAAAGAAAAATAAAACATAATATACAAATTTATTGTAACAATAAATTATTCAGTGTAACTTATAACTAATAAATATAATCACTTATAATTAATTATAAAAATGATTTATTATGTCCAAATAATTACAAGAAATAATTATTTTAATGAAATTAAAATAATTCTTAGAAAATTAAATAAAAATTAAAGTTATAAATTATATTCTATAGCTTATGAATAATAATTTTAAATTGTATAATTGAAAAATAAATTAACTAATTATAGTCATTTTATAATAATTCTCTCTTTATGGAAAATTTATTATTAATATAAAGTTTTTTTGAATGAAAAATTTACTGTAAATAAGTATATAATGAGAAATACATATAATTATTTAATGTATATATTTTTAGAATACAGTAATTATATCAACTTTGTTCATTATTTTAAGATTATTATAAAACTTTAAAATATAAATCTTAATTATAGGACATAACTTTTCAATTGTCGAAATTACTAGCTAATTATTAGAAAATAATTAATTGCTATTTTGTATCCAAATAAAGTAATAATAATTGATTAACTAACTAATAATTATTAAATATCAATTATAAATATTATGTATGATTTTTTTCAAATCTAATAATATAATTAAAAACTAGCATAAGCTTACTATTTTATTATAATTATTCCCTTCATTTTTTTATAGTTAATAATGAATATATATACAAATATTTAACAATAAAAATCGTAATAATTAAATCATTATTGTATCTAGTTGTTAGCCAAGGCTAGCTATATTATTTATATTATTTGCATTATTACTTCATTCATTATACCTATTTATGATTTTTTTATAAAAATTTTAACTTTTTCCTTTGAAAATAAAATTTTCATTTGTATAAGAATTTATAAATTTACTCACTAATTATTATATTAATTATTATAAAATAATAAAATAATAAAACTGAAAATAAAAATTGTATTGTAGTAATTGATTATAGTCATTCACTAATTATGGATTATTAATTTGAAAAAAAACTTAAAACTATATATTAATTTTGCAATAAATATTATAGTGTAGTAATGTTTCATAATTGATTACTTATAATCATAAGAATAATGTAACTTGTAGCTAGCCTAGGGTAGCTAATTTTTTATTATTATATACAGTGTGATGTCATTTGATATAATAATTATGATTTACTATAAATAAAATATTAATTCTTAATAAGTAAATGAATTAGTCCTTTGAGAATAATTTAATAATAATACAATAGTTTATTAGGTTTTTAAAGTAATTAGGTCAGTGATTGAAAAAAAACATAGGTATTAAAATATGACAAAAATATTGTTGGAAATATTAATTAATTTAAGTAATTTAGTTTTTATTCATATTTTTATTATTATGTCAATTTTAATTATTCTTGTAAATTATAAATATTTAATAATGGTAATAATAATAATAATCTCAATAGGCATAATGGTTTTAATTTTGGTGATTATATTATTATAATATGTAAATTAGTCACATTTGTAACTAATGGAACATAAGTTGTTCTTCTTGGATGAAAACCAAAATAGTTGCAAATTGATCGTAGTGAAGTCACAAATATGACCAACATAAGAAATAGATGCAAAAATGTTCAAGGGTAGTCACAAATGATTAATAGTTGCATGTAGTCACAAATAAAGTGGTTACATTTTGGCCTATTTCTACTAGTGGATGTTGTGGTAGAGCCTTTCATCTATGCTAACATTTTTCTATGGATGTTCTGGTCTTGTTGTTGGATGCAAATCATAGTTTCTTGGCTTTGAAAAACGCAACCATTCAATAATAAGGAGGAGGGAGATTTGAAGCATAAATTGTGTTGCAAAAGACCATTTGGCAATGAGTGTAAAAGTAGGCAAAAAAACTTTTAGAAATGCATTAGCTTTTCATGTAGACTATGCATTGGATGATCATCATGGCAAGTTCTAATAAAGCCCGATGTGTGTGTGTAAATAAGAGAGGATACAAAAATAGGCATTGATGTAGATGGGTTTAAGGTTTAAGTGTAGGATTTAGCTTTTGGATGTGGCACTAACCAACCTATGTAGAGTGCACTTGAAGTGCCCTACATGTAATTTCATGACAACCTAATAAAAATCAGACATTTCATTAAAACAAGACCAATTTTGGCTTCAATAAATTATCCATCAAAACAAAATAAATGTTAATGAAAGGAGATCACTTGTAGTTGAACACAAAAAGGTGAATTTACTATCCTTAGTTTTATTTTATTCGCCCTTGTTCCCTTATAAGTATTTTGTTTCAGTAGGCCTAGAATGGGTAGATATTGAGCAAATTGACTATGTCCATAGTAATTTGTTATCAATCACTAAAAAATATAGTGATTCCATTCAAATAAGCTTTCACTTAATGCACTAGACACTTTGGTGAAATGGCTACTAAATTAGGCCTCTATGTGTATTAGTGTTACCTAGGTTAGCCAAGGTTATTTATGTATGTAGGTTATGCTACCTACAAGTTACATAGGCTACTTACATAAACTACATATACGTTAAATATATTATGTTAGTTACCTACCTAAATTTTATGGTAGATTACTTACAATATACCTAGGCTACCTACCTACCCATTCCAACCTTCCTACCCACATATGTAAATGTGTTTGTAAAAAAATTTAAACGTTCATGTGTTATATTCATGATTGGGGTACCAAAAAGGAGTGTTTAAATTAAAAAGGACTACATAGGACAACTTTGGATTTTTGTTTATCTAACATTATTATAATTGTAATGGATTGTTGTATGCCAATAGATAAAATGATGTCCTCTTAAATCAATAAAAATATTTTTAAATAATTTGGATATTATGTAAGTGTTATTTTGAATCCTATAAACTAAAGGAATCAAGTGTCTAAAATACTTTTTTTTTCAAGGAATCAAAAGGAATGCATAAAGTCATATAATTGATTTCAAACTTTTTGTACAACAAAAACATGCCCCCTTCTATGAAAGTACATGTTCATTGGATGAACTTGATGAAAAACCAAATCATACAAAAATTTCAAAGTTTTGAAATTTTGAAAGAAAGGGATGGAAGGCAAAAGACTCATTTTTAAAACCATTTCATAAAAAAATTATGTTCAATGGGTTCAAAATGTTTAGCTTTAGATGCAAATCACATGTGAAGGAAATAATCTTGCCAAAAAACATGTTTGGTTGTCAATTGAAACTCATTTTTTTCTTGGATTTTCTACATTTCTGGCATTAAACCAAAATATTCATACACAATTATGTATGAATGTGAAAAATCATCATTAACACATGAAGTATCTTATATTGGATTATTCAATTTTTCTCGCTTGAATTTGTTTCATGTAAATGTTATTTGTAAAAAGTAGCTTTAAAAAGTCCCTAAGTCTTTTTTTCCTTTTTTGGTACCCCAACCATGAATGGACCCTTATATGTTGACAAAAGGCCACACCTTATGAAAGTGTGGTTCACTAGTTAAGGATTCAATTTCTCACTATGGAGGTGAAAAGTTTAAGTTTTCATACTTGCAACTTAAGTTAGGTTGCTTAAGTAGCCTAGGTTAAGCCAAGGTGCCTAAGAAACATAGCCTATATAGCCCTAGGTTAAGCTTGGTCTTGTCTTTAAACTACCTAGCTTTAGATTGCCAAGGTTACTTAACATTAAGTTTCCTAGGTTTTCCTAGCCCTAAACTTAGCTTAGTGCCACTTGTGGAACCTAGCCCTAGGTTAGGTTAAACATGTGGCATCTTATGAACACATTGTGAATTAATTACCATGTGTCCACATGACCAAACAATTTCAGCAATTAAAATTATGACCAAATAGTTTTGATCACCATAGTTTCAATGACCAAATTTTTTTTTATCTTTGAAGATTTGATGATTAACACCCATTGAGTTTGTGGTGACCAAAATAGGTTTTAGTCATCTTATCAAAATCCCATTACTGCAAATTCTAGGTGCAATTCATTAGTCTTCATTCACTAAACTAGTGAATTCACTACTTTCCAACTAATTCCCATTTACTAAGACTAATGAATTCATTCAAAATCTAGTGAAATCATTTAGCGTGTAAGGAGACCTTTTGTTGTAGTGATCGTTGATCTAATAATCAAATATAGGTTGCTTCTTGCAATGGGAGGCCAATTGTCCCAACTTTTTTTTTTTGTTCGTTCTTTTTATGGCCTTTAGGTTCCTTTGTTCTTTAGTCATCATTCATCTTCGAGGGCTTTGTTTGTCATTTTTTCTTTTGTTGGCACATGCTGGGGCGACCCATTTGTAGGGCCTTTTTTTGTGCTAGCTCTGTTTTGCGCTTTATGTTGTTCTTCGAGGTTTTCCTTTCGTGTCTTTTCTCTTCCTTAGCCAATGACACCCATATCCTCAACCCTACCCATGTCATTTTGCCTTTGATCATTTTACTTCCTAGTTGGCTTCTATGGGGTTGTCCATTCAATTTTGCAAGTGCTTAGCTTGGGCTCCATTTGGCTTACCTCTTGTTGAGTTCTTTTGCTCCCTTAATGGGATCCCTTTTGGTTTTGCTTCCTTTACCTCTTCTTTTTTGCAAGAGGCTTTAGGCAAGGATGTTCGACATGTAAACATGCTCCCAAGATTAAAGGATGTCCAAGTGGCTTTTGGGTATCTTCTTTCAATGTTTCACCCAAAGGTCTTCCTTTTTGCTTCATTGCTTCCCCCCTTCCACATTCTCAAAGTTAATTTATTGTTTTTGACTTGATCTTAATGGGAGTTTTTGAGAGACTTTTGGGTTTGGACTCATTGGAATGCCTTGAGGCCCTTTTAGTCTGTCGACAAATGGTTTTCCCCATTTTAATGGGGGCATAAGGTTGATTTCCTTGGAGGTCATTGCTCCAGCTACCTATTTAAGGAGTTGGGCCTTAGTTGCCCTTGTCATAACTTCTAGGTTTTTGTTGAATTTTCACCCATTCTTATTGGAGGTAATAGGTGTGAGCAACTCAAGGCCACTCCCTTTCCCCACACATTTGAAATTAACACAAAAGCTTCTTCCCTTGGGGTCCCTTGGGGGCTGTAGCATGTGTGTCCCCTTTAAAATAGTTGGCTAAAAGAGGCATAGATCACCTTTAGGAAAATAGTTTTGAGAGATTGTACAACCATTCTTTTATTGACATCCTTTTTTATTTACCTTTTGATTTCCATCATACATATTTGAAGTCATGTGCGGGGCTAGGTGTGAATGTTTAGTTATCAACCTGCCCAATCATCCATTTTTTCCACTTGGCTTTAAATGTTTTCTCCACCACATTGCGCACTAGGTTGGGTTTTTCGCATCCTTTAATCCTTGGGGTGTCACATTACATTTATAGCCAACCTTTAGATCCTATGAAGATCCACTTTCTTTGTTGTGTTCATAATGAGGAGAAGATGGCCTTGCATGATGTTGTGTGAGATTATTTCCAAGCCATTAAAAGAAATGCAAGAATTCATGTTTTGTAAAAGCAAACCCATGTTTTTATGCCCTTACCTTGCAGTCTTTGCATTGTCAAATTAACATTGTGTTGTCAGTTGATAGTGTTTGTACATTGGTAGATATTGTCATCATTAACTTCATTTTAGTTGATTTGATTTTGCGGGCTGCTTTTTTTTTAAGGGTTGCTACGATAATCGCGATTTAGGCAAAGGACGGTTTTAATCACAATTGATTATTGTTGGACATGTTTATCCTTTTACTTGTACAAGTTTTGGTTGTTTATAGTAGTAGGCGGATGGGTTTCTTCATCAATGTGCCAACATGGCATGGGGAATGAAAGGCACTAGAGGCCTTCCTTTTTCAATTTTTCACATATTTTATAAGTAGAAGGTGTTAGTGGTGTTACAGCATGCACATGCAATCTCTATTTTAAGATGTGTTGTAGTAGTAGGTGAAGGTTTGTTTAGGCTAAACATCCTTTCAAAATGTCCTCCCCTTTCTTTATTTGATATGCTTCTCATGATAGGAGGGGGTTCGGGAATTGGATGTTCCCCTTGTGGTTCATCCTCTTAGGTGGTTCATTTGTTTTCTTGGATGTGGGCCCTTCCATTTTTTTCCTTGTTTCCCCTTTTTTGGGTGCTTTAGTTAATTTATGGTTGGCAAGGTTTCATCTTAAAAAGTTAATCCATTACAACAAAGTATTGTTTTTGGTTCTTCTCATGCCAATACTCAAAGTAGGTCTTAGCTCATGACACATGTGAAATGAACCTTGTGGTGTTTTAGTTATTTCATTATAAAATATGTGTGATGTTCATAATAGTTTGACATTAGTGTAATACATGACGTTAAGTATTATATGTGCCCATTGCCACCTTGTTGCTATATGAAAAACCAAATTCCAATAAGGATAAAAATATTCTAATACTTATTCATATTCTAGTTTTAGGTAGATTATTGGGAGACCCTATAGCCATGCTCTATATTAGGGTTTTTGAACCTTGAATAGCTAGGGAACCATGGGTTATACTATTTTCCAATCTCAATGTGTAAGACGGTCAAACTTTTTAAAACTTTATAGTAAGGACCATTCATTTAGGTTTATCTGTTAGACTAATTGATTGTGCCAAAATTTGTTTCAATGGCCAATTTGGTTTAAGTGGAGGCCAAATCACCCATTAAGGCCAAATGCATTTTGTGAAGGAGCCACATGGATTGGTCCATCACTAATGTTTTTGGAACATTGGGCACTTCCCAATAGAAGCACCTTTTTGGACCTTTGTTGCAAAATATAACAAGCAATGGTTTTGATGAAGGTGGTATATTCTGAGCACAAGGTCCAAGGTAGAAGGCAGTAACAGTAGTAATGCCTTTTGTTATTACTTCAAAAGGGTTGAAGGTATAGGGTTGAATGTGGGGAAGTAAGTATCGTGTTGGACAAGGATTGACCTTTGCACATATTGTAACCATAGTAGTGTTTCAAATGTTATCATCTTCCTAAACAATGCCATTGTGGTAAGTAATGGACATGACATAGTCGCTTCTTGAGACTTTGCAATTATTTCATTTTAGGTTTTTTTCTTGGTTTTGGAACAACAATGGCGAGCCTCCCCAAACAGATTTTGATTTGCAACATTGTAATTGCTGCCACCTACAAGTGTGCATGGGTGACACAAGAAAACCCTAGCAAAAGTAGGTAGTTTTTTTTAATTAGCCACCTAAATGGATTATGTTTTTCATAAAAAGCCTCTCTATGAAGGTAGCTAGTCCATTGTAATGGTTTTTTAGGAAACTTCAATAGATCTCGAACTAAAAAAGGTTGTTAATGGCAACAGTTTTGATTTCGGAGGAAGGTTAGAGTGTGGGACCTCGACCTTCTTGAGGGGTTTTTAAAATAGAATGGAACCAACCAAAAAAACCACCACCATGTGAACGAGAGTACACACAACAAAACCAAGCTACTCTCATTCATGAATTAAGTTTAAGGTTATGTTCATTAGTGTGTATAGGCGTGGCAGGTCCTATAGTTTCACTGTCATCAAAGTGTCGATGGGTATCACAATCGAATAGTGATATCGTGATGACTTTTATGGACTATCATGAAACATCTTCACCCCTTCACCCAATGATTCCCATTTCATCTACTTTGCTTCATCTGGTTTCTTCAATTGCACTTAATTTGTCTTCACATTTCACACCTTGTTTACTTCATTAGCCATGAGTTATTCCTCAATCATTTATACACACACCAGATGTCCATCCATCCCATAAACAACATTTGTGTGTTCCTTGTTCTAGTTATAATTGCCTATACATAATAGGAATAGGTTTAGCATGTCACTAGACCATGCACCACACATAAATAGTCATCAACTTTCAAGATGCCGATGTTTTCAGAATTACCATCTTCTCTTCCTTCGGCTTGGACATGGATTGCATCATTATATATCATCGATGTTATCCATTTTGGTATACCATGCCCCTACTCATACCATCATATCCCATATGCACTCCATGTCGAAGTTCAACATGATTTGCACATCCCTTTAGTTCGGTTGGCTATCGATCCATTCGACATAACTGTTTGGCATGCATCTTTATTTTTCCATTCATGGTATATATCATTTCTGCCATGGGGTGGTGAAAAAAGCCACCAAGATATTCATGCCCATTTGCATTAGTACATGTATGGCAAGGGACTAGGAGACGTTACAAAAGGAGCACATAATTAAAGCACATGCATTGGCTTCCCAAAGACTTTAAGAGATAACACTAAATTCTACTCCACCTCCATCAACACAATTGTGTTGCACACGAGCACTGGCTCATGTAAGGAAATATGTTCAAGCAATGCATGCATTGGCCTCCAGCATTCTTGTGGCCTTATCAACTGTGACCATTTTGGCCCTTTGCCATCTTCATCCATTAGCTGAAGTTGACCTCCCCCTTTTTGTCAATGATTTTCATCCAGAGATGGATTTTGTTTTGGATAGAGAGGCATTTATTTATATGTTGATTTGTTTTCCATGTCTTTCATCCAATAGTCCTTCAAATATGGTGTATGAACTTTTGAAAAGTTGTTTTGTCCTTGATGACTTTACTAGTGGTTTTGATATATTTTTTGAAATATGCGGGCACATCGTTCATGGTCATGTTCCTCCATCAATATCACACTTGCTCATTGCATCACAACTATTGGCTTTGGAAAAACAAATTGGAAGTGTTTGAGTCATCATTATTGGAGAGGTGATTTATCAATTAATTGCTTGCACACTACCTATTAATTTCAAGGATACATTTGCAGAGCATTTTAGTCCACATTAGTTTGGGGTGGCAACGCCTAACAGGTGCAAGACCACTGGTTCATGGGGTTAGAGTTATGTTGGATTTACATCCGGAGTGGGTGGTATTTGTTGAGAATTCAAGCTCAACTAATTAGGTTTCATTATTACTGGGGTAGGAAAGTAACTAGGTTACTTTCACAAGGTTGAATTACTTTCGTTACTTATTTTAGTTTGGTTATTTGTGGTTTGGTCTTG
>Ga0116231_10006621_pt1 | contig 21932 bp, 17 predicted proteins | sample S1TSphgellanicum_2_FD_89695 | JGI IMG/M metagenome (GOLD analysis project Ga0116231, IMG submission 89695) | Host-associated microbial communities from peat moss isolated from Minnesota, USA - S1T2_Fd - Sphagnum magellanicum MG | ecosystem: Host-associated > Plants > Peat moss > Unclassified...
AGACGCGTTGGAGCTTCTCGGGTGCATACCAGGCCAGACAATGTCTCATTGTTCGTGGTCTCTTCCCCATGCTCGCCGATCCTCAACATCAAGCGGATTCTACAGCCTCTAGTAACGAGTCCATCCTAAAGGTAAAAACACTGTACTTAGCTTCTCAAGAACCCGAGCGACCAAAAATGCTGTCCAGACACATGATCTCTTGCAATGGAGAACATGAGTGACACTCAGCCGCCCCAGGTGTAAAACAAGTCTTGTAAACCCTGGAGCTTCAGAAATTGCATTGAAGTTCCAAGAGTTTACTCCATTTCTTGCTACAAACAAGATGTTGACCATATTGCAGTTAGCCATGGTGACATTGCGGTTCTTGAAGCACAGCAAAACTACTGTACTCAAGAAAACCCTGCACAAGTTCAATTGCAAATTATCACTATCATGGTGCGGTTTTATTTCCAGAATCTCTCTCAAGATTCATGAGTCTGTTTGGAGCTGCTGCTTTGCAGGTTGCCTTGGACTATGCAAAAGCTGAAGGCATTGTGAAGGAGCATGACTGTGTTGTGGTATGCCAAGGATCTAGTCCAACACTTCTGCAGTTGATGCTAGATTTAACAGAGCTCAGTGGAAATTTGTATCTTTTTAGTGATGTCTTTTGTCATTGCATTCATGGGTACAGATGCATTTAAGAGAGTAAATTTAGTTCAATTCTCAGTTTTGAGTTTGAGGATGGGAGTGATTGGCCATGAGAACTGAGAACTGCTTTCAAAAGAGAGGAATTGGCTAAGCCAGCATAGCAGCATTGTGGAATACTACATGCTAACTCAAGATCTTCAAGGAAGGAAATGACCGTTTTAACTTCATGCTTATTTGTGCACTGCTGCAGCTTTTTGGGAGGCTTGACAGTTTCAATCATAAACCTCATTGGAAGCTCACCGAAGAGCTGATTGAAGAGACTATGAAAGTGGTTCAAGGAACATGCATATTATTTGGGACTTGATCCTGGAGCTGCTGCTTCTGGACATCTCATGAACTATGTACCTTGCTTTTCCCTCCTATGCATTTCCACTGGTAATTAGGGCTGCTTGTCACTTAGAAGCACTGTTGCCTGTTGTTTCAAAGAATCCAATGCTTTTGAACTCATTGGATTGAATCCATTCAGTTTTGTAAGCTTAAATTCAGAGGGGGTTTGGAGCATCCACCTGCTGCTATCCATTCCTAAATTCAGTGTTTAATATGGCATTTTCTTTAAAGCTCCAGGGTATGTTGCTGCTTTTTACCTGCCCACAACAGCAAGTTTTGTAAGCTAATCTTAGTGATATATATGTAGGTGGTACTCATAAGTACATTTCAGTCATATGTGCAGAAGTCGCAAGGAGGTAGTATCCAATGAGGTGAAGAGACAGCCACCATTCTAGACAGGCACAATGCACCACTCTTCTCCAGAAATTCAGCACATTTTCAGTGCTCCTCGGAGCTCAGAGCCAACCTTGAATGACTTTGCCAGTGCATTGACCTCTCTTGAACATCTGTCTACAGCAATGCCAGTGGAAATGACAAATGTCTGGAGAGCTTGACCTTGTGGATGCCAACACTCAAGAGATAAGAGGGCTTTCTTCTATAGGTAAGAATCTCATTCTAACCATAGGTAAGGGTCTCACAGATGCTCTAAGAGTCTGCATCTCTGATAATTAGTGATCAAAGACACAGGAATTGAACATTTCAGGCATTTCAAGAGTATATCAGACCATGGATATTGGCCTCCCTATCGATATTAGAGGCAGACACATCCTTGCTGGAATGACTAGATGTGCCAAAGCTTCATGTTGTCTGCCAAGCTGCATTTGAGCTTTAAGCTCAATAACAGCCTTGCTTGCAGAAGCATTTGTTATTTCCATTTGGTTTGGTCTTGCAATACATAGACATGGTGTTGGAAATAAAGAAGCCACATGACGACCCCACTAGAGAGTCATCTCAACATTGTGACATACACATAGGGTCTGAATTTGTTCTCATCATACTGAGAATATGATATGTGGATATCAATTGTAACTGTTCAGGTGGTGGTATTATGATTCTTGAGAAAGTCTGCAGTTTGTGTGGAGGAATTCCTTGGCAATTTGTGCCCGTGAAAATGTGTGCCAGCTGTTCTCTGGGACTAACCACATGAACAGATACTAACAAAAATGGTCGCTCTCTTTTGGTAGTGGCTATGCATATGAAGACCACTCAAATAAGTGAGTGTTGTTGGCATGTAGAGGTTGCACCAAATCTGAGAATGGACAAAGGTGAATTGTTCAACAATGTGAGTAAGAAATTGACCTTTCTGACTTGACATTGTTATCAACATTCTTTCATACCCAAAGAAAAGTCCAGGATTTCTTGTGTCACCAGGGGTAGCGGTACAGTGTTTCTGCTAGAGAATAGCAAAGGTGGGCATGACTTCAAAACCTCAAAGGTTGTGTACAAGGATATTACTGTTGGAACTGTGTTGTTGACAGACCCAATTGCTGCCAGTAAACTTCCTGCAATTTTGTGCAACCTAGTCACCAAGGTCAAGTTTTTTCTACTTCCTGACATCCCCTCTCTTTACACATTGAGCAAACATGTTTGATTGTCCCTCAGTCATGAGTGCAAGACTGCAATTAGGTGGTTTTCCTCTTCTGGAAACAGCACACAAATATTTGTGAGTATCCAAATCCATTGGCCACAAGAGTGTGATCATTTTTTGGGAAGGCTGACAGTGGGCAACTAGCATCCTCCTTTGCCAGTGTATATTGCAGTTAATCATAGTACTATGATGCCTGAAGATGGATGCCTGGCTGTGAACAACCTTCAATGGTATGGAGTATGTTCAAAATTCCTGTAGCCCCAGCACAGCAGCAAATGGTCTTCAGTCACAAGTAAGTTTACAATTTCTCTAGTCAAAACAGGTTCTCTGCAAGGGGAAGAAGCTATGGAGTACATTTTGCATGTAGTTGAAGAAAGGTGACAGTTCAGTTTCGTTTAGTTTCAGTTTTTTGGGTGATTGGCACAGGGTGATGTGAGAGCTACTAAACCCTTCTGCACTAGCCAGAGAATGGGCAAGTGCATTTGGTTCTGACTATGAAATTGTTAACCAATTTCAGATTTGACACCGGGTCAAAAATACACCAAGTATTTGCTATCAAACTGCAGTCTTCTGACTGCAGATTAGATCAGAAATATGCAGAGTTTGTGTAAATAGTTCAAGGCGAGGGACTTTACATGTGAAGGTCAAGTGAATATCAATACCAAGAATTCAATATCACATAAACTGCAGTTTAGACCTGAAAAGTGCAAACTTTGTGTGTAACTAGTTGAAGGCAAGTGAATTTGCATGGGATGGTAAAGGCTCCCAGTAAAAAGAAGATTGGCTACCGTCCAAGAACAACAAAGAGGTGCAAAGTAGCAAATGGGTCATATAATTTGATGAGATTGATGATCAATAATTTCAGGCCTTACTCCATTTTGACAGGGCAGAAAGTAGGTGAAATTTTCTGCACCAAGACAAGTTCATAGGCAGCCCTGAATAATTTCTAAATCTCTCCTGATTTTCTTACCTACCTTCCAGCTTATTTGTCCTGGAGCAAAGCTGGTTTCACCTAGTGGAAGGATTGACTGCTGACAGAAGATGATGAGCTTGCAGTAATGAAATTCTCTGAAGAGTAACCTACTACTTAGGTACGATTAAAGTGCAAATCTAACCTTAGCAGATTGATATTATATGATGCTATTGCTGCTGATGATGAGGATGAAATGCAGTACGCGTTGGACACACTATTATGCTTCCCAATTAATGCAGGGAATTGAAAGCCTTGGTGATCGTATTGGACTAGCATCATTGATGAACGCTGTCCAGGTGTGTTGCCATTTTGAGCTCAAACTTGCTTGGTTCTTTTCCAGGAGCCTACTGATGTTGCTTTTTGGGTCTGGCCCTAATTAAAACTTAGCATTCAATTCAATGTCTTGCTCTCTCTTTTTCCCCTGATCAGAGTGTAACACCAAAATATATGATGTTTGGAATCAGAAAGTCTTTTCTTGCTGTTTAGGAGCTCTGGAACATACTTTGTTCCTTTGCCCCCTTGTGACCTACTTTGGGTTTTTGCTCTTTGGGCTCAGACTTGGGTCCTCTCTCTCTCTTTGTTCTTCTATTCCCTCTTTGCTGGGTGCTTTATTTAATGGTGCTTGCCAGGGTTTCAACATCTTTTTAACCTTTAGTACTGGGTAAGTAAGGACTAAGGACTGGAGTTGTTTGCTTAGTAGTATTCTTTGCTGCAGCTTTTGTTCTTGTTGAATTTACTTCATGTTTGTTGTGTTTTCAATCCTTTACAGTGGTGTTAGATGAAGGTAACTCTTTGGAGTGGACTTGATGAATGTTGTTGATTGTTTAACAAATTTAGCATCTAATCAAAAGTCTCTTAAAGAGCTCAATCATTTGTTCAATGTTTTTCACGCACTTTAACGATACAGTACTGACATGAGTTTAGTGTGAATGTAATAAGAAGACCTGAATTTGACTTGTGGGCTTTGTCATCCCAAATCTTTTGTCATCTAGCAAGTACCCTAGGTAAGGGTTTAGGGTTCCATGAAGAGCCTAACTACCAACACCAGTGGGACCTACTCCAATGTTCCAAGGATTTTGGTGTGAACAGTGCTGGTTTTGAACCAGTATTTTCATCCACAACTTGGATGGCTGCACCACCACCCTTTTCATCTTTGTGAAGAAGCCCTTCGGAGAAATTTCCTAAGTGCATTTGGGAGGGCATCTTACATCCATGAATAAGGTAATAACTTTTCACCGTTCGACCATAATTGCATTTTTTTATTTTTTTCAAATGTCAAAATTTCTGGAAATTATTTGTCTAAAATGTTAAAAGTTAAGGAAATTTACTTATGTGTCAATGCTGAAATTTAGGGAACTTTAAATAGTTTGTGCAAGGTGAATTTAAGGTTTTATCATTTTCTTTGCTTTCATTACTTACCCAAGTATCATTAGTTAAACGATGTTAATTTATTGTACCCAAACACACTTTCAAAGGTTCCTTGTGGTACTTGTTGTTTTCATGAGTTTTTTTGAATAAAAGGGACCTACTTTTCGCTTCTCTTGCTTGGTGTTCTCCTCCTTGTGGAACCCATGTTTAGATTTTTGTCATTAGATTGTCCTTAATTTCATGTTTGTTTTGTTAATTTAGATTGCCATGTCACAATTTTAATTATTTACCCTTAGGCCAACTTATCATAATTTTCATATTTATGTTATTAGACATTCTATTAATTGATTTTTAATTTCATATTTAATTTGTATATTTCTTTTGATAATGAGTTGTGGATATTATTTAATTTTAGTGATGAGGATTCATCAAAACTAATATGACTAAAGGGTCCCATTGTATTTTATTGTATCAAATTCAAGCTCAAAATATGTTTAGCCCATTCCCAAATAAAGAGGCATGAAAATGTGTTTTTTTGGATCTTCATATTTTTTTTTAAAAAAAATCAACACCACATTCATGAGAAGATCTTCAATATTTTTTTCACTAATTTGCATCCCATTCTTTTCAATTGAATTTGAATTCAATTCAATTGAATCTTGATCAAATTGTTGAATTTAATTCAATTTAATTGGGATGCAATTCAATTCAAATTCCACTCAATGTAATTGAATTCAATCCAATTTAGGAATTTGAATCCAATTCAATTGAGCTAAATTTCAATTAAAGGTGCATGCAATTGCATTCGATATTTTCATTTGAATGGAATATAATTTTCACATAATCAATTCATTTTGTGAAAGAAATTAAAATTCACAAAGTAGGAATGGGTGTTATATCATAATCGTGGATGATTTTTTTTATATAATCATGGAGGTAAGTTTTCATTTCCCAAAGACTTGCCAAAGATTCCATGATCTCCATATACAAATTGCAAAACAATGTCATGTGAATGTAATGTTTAATAATGTTTTCATTCAAAAGAAAATATGTTCGCTACTACATTTGGTGTAATAATAGTCACATTTTCAACTTTAACATTAAGGCTTTGAAACATTATCACATAGATTCAATAATTGAAAACGTTAAAATTTACTTAAATGTGATGTCCATGCAATCTAGAACCATGATTAATAAAATAAGTAAACATACCATGTCACCTCTTAACTAAGTTATAAACCTTGACCTAAATAAGACTTTCATAAAAATGACATTTTTTGCTTCATTTTCTTCCATCAATTTGTTATCTCTAAGTGTGACTTTTTACACCTAACTTATCATAAGTACTTAGGTTTTAAATCACATAGGGAGGTTTGGCCATTGGAATATGGTCTTTACAACATAATTTGCTCTTCATCAAAATACATGGGGTTGCATTTCGTGGCTTAAAATTTTGCATGAGAAACACTAGGGTTTAAAAACATCTTGACCATGAGAAAGATTTAGGTTCATTGCTTTTATGGCGTTGTGTGATTTGGGTTTTGAAAATGATGTCATGCAATGACGGCAAAGAAAGACAAGCTTAGCAATGTGCATACTACACAATTTACAAAAGGTTCCCAATCTATTTACATATTTTGTGCTTGGGTTATGGCCATTGCATTATAATATATTCATTACAATTATGTTTGTAGGGTATATGATTATTACTATGCTAATGATTATCATATCGATCAAAATCAACAAGTTTGATGTCTCTAGTTGCATGGGAGTGGGGATTATATTGATTGGGTGTCAATTTGTGTTTTAGGTTTGAATCAATATTTATTTACAATTACTTAAATCTTGCACATTAAAAAGGGTTAAGATGCATTCAAAAGGTTGGTTTTGCATTAAGAATGCTCAAAAGTGTAATCAAAGGTGTGGTATTGTTGAAAATGTTGTTATTGAAGCTTCCCTATCCCCTTTCATATTAATATTTTTTCAAATCCCATCCCTTCTTAGTCTAGACATCCTTAACTTCTACTGTGAGTACTTGTTTAAGTTTGATTCACTAATATGTGGTACATCATCCAACCAACTTTTTCTCCACTAGCAAAATTTCACGAAATGGCAAAAGGATTCCATTTTTTAATTAATTTTTTGAAAATGAAGGTATTTTGGAAGGTTTCAATTGCAAGAAGTGTACACACACACACATACATGCATATAAACAATGAATTAATTTTGATGTCATTCAAACCACATTTCTCGATGCATGGGAACTTGAATGCAAACGTTCAAAAATGCAAATGATTGAAAGATTAAACCTTCTCGTGTAAAACTAAGGATAGATAAAAATCCATAATGAAAAAATGAAGATGACTCATGTCTTTCAAAGTGTAAATTTTGTTTTTATTGGCTTTTTTTATGGTAGAAATGTTTGAAAGTGTTTTACATGACAATGAATAACAAATAAGGAAGAAAAGAAATGACAAGTGGGTCCAAATGTCATATAATAAACGAATGTGTTTACTTTTCATTTAAGACTATTGTTTTTTTTGGAGTCCTTTTTCCCAAAAAACATGTTTTTTTAAAGAGGAATTTTCAAATGAAATGTTTTTAAAAAATTTATATATTGTATTTATAGTTGTTCCAATATGTCATTTTTTTTTAACAATCAAATTTGGAGAAATCTGAATTTTGGAAAATGCATAGATTTTGCCAGATTTTGTGTTTCATCTTGAAAATTTGTTATAATTTCAAATCATACCAAAACATGTTAGCACTTTCAATTTTAATTTTTTATGTTATAAGTTACAAGTTTTCTTTTAAACAACATATACATTGCATCACATTTACATGTCGAAAAGGACTCATGTACTTTTTTTTAAACTTAATTTTTGATAAACACAAAATCGAGAAAATATGAAAATTTGAGTATTGTTTAAATGTGTCTAATAGTACCCTATTACTATAAAAACTTTGAGGATGAAATAATTTGTATTATGAAAATTAAAGGGTCTTTTATGAAAATAATATCATTAAATGAAGCTATTAAACATCTTTTATTCAAATCAAACTTTGATATTGAAATTTTGTTTGATTCATTTTAGATTTTTCAATATATTCATATTATTCAATAAGCATAAATTTCCATAATTCACATGCCATTCAAATGGCACCACATAGACAAATGTAATAAAAATTGCAAAAAAGTTGACATTTTGACATTAATTTTGGCTTGTTTGAGCTCATCCTCATCTAACTTGTTACATTTGGTTAAAATAAATAGCCAAAGATATACAAGATGATTAAAAATGTATGTTTCATATGTCACATATAGTTAGATTTTGCTAAATTTTCTTAAGGATGATTGCCAGTTTTTCTATATCTTTTTAACATATGAATAATTTTGGCTCTCCATTTAAGTTACATAAAAATTCTTTAAAAAACCATGGCATTCAACAACCTTAATTATCTAATGGACTAAGTCCTATTAGACTTGGTACAACTAATGTTGGTACACCTCATGCTTGTACATTTCATAAAACATTAGTACATCCAATGTGAGTACACTCATTGAAAGGCTTTAGATTTTGCACCTAATTCCAAGAAACTAATGATATTTAGCCACCAACCCCAACATAGACAACAAAACACAACCACCATTTAAAAATCAATTATATAACATATTTCAAATGATTATTCATGTGAACAATAATGAATGATTCATTATCAAACATCTACCTTATATAAATTTTGACTACCATAAGGAATGTTCTCTAATGTATTTTTGAGGTTAATGTGGCATGTGATGAAATACCCAACTTTAACAACATTGTACATGTATATTCGTGTAGAACCAAAAGAGGTTCCTATTTGTGTATCCATGAAATTCATTTAAATCATTAAAGGGGGAAGGGGGGCAATGTTTTTTGTATTTCTTGAATACCTTTTTTATTTGAAGGTGTTATTTTACTATTATAGTACCTTTATTATTTCGACAACAAACTATTGAAAAACTAATTAAATTTGAAATCTTAACATTGGCACTTGGTTTTTTAATTCTAAAATTTTCAACAGGTAATGATTATATAAAATAACAAATATTGTCTTGTCAAAGTTATGGAACAATCTAGTGTGTTTAGATTACCTCAATTTTAAATAATTATTATGAAAGGTTTGCGATTCAAACCTAACAATTGAACTTTTGATTCTGTTAAAATTTTAATACAAATAATAAATAATTTTTCAAAAGTTTGACAAAATGAAAAATAATTTAATTTATGCCAAAATGGTAAAGGTATTATGATACCATAAGAAATGGCATGAAATGTCAATATCTACTTTTATTTATTATGAATGTGATACAATTTGCTAATAAATAAAATTATTAAATTATTTATAACATAACAAATAATTTCATTATATTTTCAAATTTCTTTTTGGAATAAATATTTTTAAAAAATAGGTCATATTTTATTTTATAAAAATTACTTTAAAAGTATAACAAATTCCAATTTTTTTTTGAAAATGAAGATCGATGATATGCATTTTGGATGCAAAAAGAATTTGACAACTAACAATATATGTGGTTTGAAAATATTTGTCAAAATCACATATTGTTCAATTTTATGATCTTCCTTTCATCATACATGATTTCTCAAATGTGTGCCACATTTGTACCAATTAGTGTATTTAGTATGAAAACATTGTATTAAAATATGTTGGTTTTGATATGGACCAAATTTAATGCAAATGCAATCTAGATGAAATAGTTGCATTTAAAACATCAATGATTACATGTAAATTCATTATCATGTACCATTGATTTTAGTTTTTAGGGTTAGTTGATTTATTTTCGATAGAAGCGACCATGAATTATTTGATGCCATTTCCAACGACCATCCAACACATTTACATTTATTGTTCTTGTGATTTGTGGAATCCAATTAATTTTGAAATTTTCATTTCAAAAAAAACAAATTGAAATATTTTGAAACATCTGAAAAGATTCTTCATTTTCCGTCACAAAAAAAAATTTCTTTGACAAAAGAATTTTTTAAAGATAATGATTGCTTTGACAAAAGAATTTTTTTAAAAAAATTCAACATTTCTAAAAATTACATAATTTATGCCAAAGTTGCCGAAGTAACTATGGTAGTCAATTCATTACCGGCTCAACCAATATTGTAGTAGCCCAAAGACCCATCAAAAATAAAAATAAAATCATATTCTCTCAAAAAATTTATGTTCTGTAATAAATGCAATTTTTCACCTATGTGCACTAACACATATGATTTTATTTTATGCAACCCAGCTGGGCAGCTGCCCAAATTTGAGGAAAAAAAATCACTACTGATCTGTCATGCACATAGTACTATTGTAGTGACCGTTGAGTTGCACAAAGACCACATTCACACATGCGCATTGAAATGTATGAAACTTGGACTCTATAGTAACAATAGAGTTGGAGTTTGTTATAAACTACACTTCAACTCTTTTACAAACACCAAGAACACCACCACCAACCGAGAGAATCAAACAAACAGATCCTTTTGATCAGATCTTTGCAATGACGCAGCTGAAGTATCGAGTCTACAACTTTTGGCCTTTTACTACCATGAAGCACGAACATCAAAATTTGTGCTAAGGCAAAGACTAAAAGGAATCTCAACCAGTGTTGTGTGTGTAAGTGTCAATAGCCATAAATAGATGATGTTCAAGTTTTTTACACTTACACAGGCCCAGTGTAAATATTTGTCAAATACACTTACTTACATGGCCCTGTGTAAATGTTTTGGGATGTGTTAGTGTAAATATTAAAATTATCTGTAAAGTCTGTCTTTGGGCCTCTTTTCACCTCCAAACCCTTCTTTCATGGGTATCCATTAAGTAAGAAATTTTTATTAAATCTGGGAATGAAATGCTGAAAATCAGCATTTAATGCACAAGGTTCAAGACTAATGATAGTAGGTTTACAAGTAGGAGCAATGAAAATATATGCAGCAGCAAGAGGGAAGGCCCTAATGAACAACGAAAGACAGGGTGAAACTCAGTTTAACACAGAAACTGAGGTCCCCCCACCCTTGATTGCTAATGTTTTTCTATTTTGGGGTAGGTTTTTTTTTTTAGGAATTTCGCCCTATTTATGATCAAACTCAGGGTTCTACTCTTGTTTTCCTTACTTTGTAGATAATTTTATTATACTTTTAATGACCATACCTTCTTGCAAAGTAATATGAATTAGTCGTGGGTGTATATTTTGATAAGTGTTTTTTTTTTTGTAATGGGCCATTTAGCTGGCTTATCATCCAAAACATAATGAAATCTCCACTCCTCAAGTAAAAATCATATCTTTTACATTGTTTTATATTTACATTGTTTTACATAGCCGTGTAAAATAATCTTTTTACATTTACATTGTTTTATTGGACTGTGCAAAATTATGTAAAGATATTTATTTTTACACTGCTTTACACAACATAATATAAATTTATACAATTTTACACATACACCGAGTGTATTTTACACTCACTCAGATTGTAAATAAATTTCATCATGGGATTTACACTTACATAGAGAGTAAGTCCCCAAACCATTTACACGCACAACACTGATCTCAACATATGTGTGTTAAGTTGTGGTGGCCTGGGTGATCAATCAGCAGCATCCACACTACTACCTTCACCTTCTTGAGGGAGGTTCTTAGTAACCAAATTAAACCCAAGAAATGTTAGATTTGGACTCTGATATCCTGATTTTGTCAAAGTGTGGGGTATTTTTTAAAAAAAATTTATAAGCAATTTAAATGAATTTTGGGGTTTTTAGTTTTTACCATGGTACCAGTGTGAGTTCACCCAAGACCTATAAGGCAAGGTTTCTTTTACACATGAATTTTCACCAGATTTTGACCTACCCAAATTTACCAGATTTCCAAAAAAAATTTAAATTGCCATATTTTTTGGGGTAATTTTTAGTAGGTAGCCAAGAACATATAAGGATTCTGTTTTTTTTATAAAAAAAAGTCTAATATGTAGCCAAATTTGGCTAAATTATTTTCTGGATGATCACCACTTTCACAAAATCACAAAATCCATAAAAGAAACCCTACTATTATAAGGTATGGAGAAAGTGAACATTCCCATCAACGAATAAAGTTCACAAATAGAATTCCTTTGACAAAAGGAATGTGAGCTACGACATAGTCAATGAAAATTCCATTTTTAAAATGATCCTCGTATTGGGTGGAAGTCTTCAAGGCTGATTTTTGGCTGGTATGAGGCAAGTACACCCTATACACTTGGAAACTTATTGAAACCATTATTCAAATTTGGTACAAGGCTGGTACCACATCAAGTCCCTACCGGGCTGGTACTACTAGTGCAAAGCTTGGTATTGCCTCATGGGTACTAGTCCGAAGGTTGGTATTGCCTCATGTCATATCACCCTCATATGGTCCTCGCTACCATTATTGATACTAGTGTTAATATCAAGTGCAAGCCTATATGCCGGGCCAACACCTCCTTATAGTCAAACTAAAAATTCCCATAAAAATTTCCATAAGATCCAATGAACCCAACTAACCTAAATTAACCTAAATCATAATCCTAGGGGCAGGTTTGGAGAAAAAAGCGATCCAAAAATTGTGCATTTCTGACATTTTCAAATGAAGAGCTCTTGAAATTATTCGTAAGGAACTTTTCAAATTCAGTCTTTGTATTTGAAATCGCCTCCTTTGGCAGAATTTCCCGTTTTTCATTCCACCGATCTTACAAAAGTGTAATGTACCTTTTGGAGAAAAAAATAGGTATCTTGCACTTTTGTAAGATTTTTAAATTTGGAATCGTCCTTTGCCTTTCCGCAAGGAAAGGAATCCCATTTGAGGTTCTTCTTGGATTAAAGGTCCTGATGAAAAAAGTGTCATGTCGACACATCATTCATCCATCCATGATGACGCATTTTTGGGAGTTGATTCGCTCTCACCATTGAAAAATAGCATTGAATCAAATTGTTCCCTTGATGCTAGGCAACGCCATTGAAAAATAGTATTGAATCAAATTGTTCCCTTGATGTGCTAGGTAACGGGAAGTTAACGATACCTATAAAGCTTCCAAAAAGCTTGACTCAAGGTCGAAGCCTCTTCATTGTAGAGTACTTGGGAAGTTTGGTTTGTTAGTTATGACAAGTTGTTAAATTGTGTGCAATAATTCACTAACTTGGATTTTTGTAATCACCCTTGTTGTGTGAGCCCATCTTCTTTTATAGCATTGGGTTGGTCCATCATTCATAATGTTTTTCTCACCCACCTCTCACACTTATCTCAATATAATAATAATAATAATAATAATAAAATAACATCCACAAGTTCCCATGACATGTGGATGAATGCATTGAGAACAAAAATGGATTACCGGATGAAATTTTAAAATTGAAAATTTTAGGAAAATTAGAAGCCTCGAAATAGTGAAGGTCATTGGTAAACAAATGTGTGAATGTTGGCCCCCCCAAGTCCTTCTTGAGTATTAAATATGTGTTAAATTTTAAGGTGTAAGACACAAAGTAAGGGGTTTATGAATTAGGTCACTAGAACCCCACGGAATATTTCTATCAAATTTTGCTTAGTATATATTGTTGAGGGCTCTTCCAAGAAGGTCACAAGGATCTTTCATTTTTCATCCTTGTAGATTATCCGCCTTGTGATTTCTTGGATGATCTTATCCAACGAAAAACTTGGACGGACCTTTATGTTTGGGAAGGCCCTCATTACCAAAAACGAGCTTGTACTTGGCTCTTGGCGCCCATTGGCCCTTCTTTTGGTAATGTCCTCAACCTCGGACCTCATACCATACATCAAATGGCTTAGGATAGGTACCTCAATCCCAAGTAGGGTTTAAAATTTAACTCTACGATTGTACCATATAATTTGGATGAAGTTAGGGCTACCAATAGTAGGAAATCCAATTTGGACTTGTATATAACATTCATTGCTCTCCATAAGGGTCAATAAAATAATTATAATAAAATTTGATTAATTATTATTTCATGTGAAAGAATGAATGAAAAAAATAACTTGCACATTATTTTGGATGTGGTAGAGACAGATTCCTACATACTTGTATGTGGGTGGAGCTTTAAATGTAGGCACACCAACAGCAACTGGATGATCTCTAGATTGTAGTTTGGATGAAGTATATAGCCATCCATTAGGGTTTAAATGGGTTTGGACCTGTTTATTTCCAGATGATTCAGTGAACAAAATGTGGCTGCTGATTGGCTCAAATTTATATAATTTAAATAGTCTTGCACCTTTTTTCTGCTTAATTTTTTCATGTTTATGGGTGTGGAAACAATTAGCACTAATAAATCCATTGTCACAAAGAAAACACACTTTGACGCATGATTCAAAAGAAATGAATATGTAAAATTTCAAGAATGGAATTATTTTGAATTAATTTAATAATTTAAATATTTCATTCATTTCATCAAATTATTTTAAAGTTTAAAAATAAAATAAAATAAATTCAGCTAAAACATGTTGAACCTTAGTTGTAGGTATGATATATGTTGGATGAGAATCAATGTTATTTGTTCTCCAATTTTGTGAAGTAGATAGTGATCATTGATAAGAAGATTTAGCCAAATTTGGTTACAAACCATGTATGAATTTTTTTTTTAAAAATTGATATTTTGACTTTATGTTGGAACTTTACTAGAAATCTAGTAATTGAAAAAATTCATAATTTGAAAAATTAACATCAATTTTTCCACAAAAATCAATTGTATTTTTCGAAAATATATATTTTTAAGTTGAAAAGATGTGAAAAATTCACCCCCATGGAAAAACACTGAAAATTGGTAGAAAGTTCACACGGGAATGATAACAAAGGTCACAACTCAAAGCCAATAATCTCAAGTTGATAAACTTTAAATATTTCGAAAATTTATTTCAAAATTAATTCATCATTTAGTTTGGTTGTTAGTGAAATATTTTCACATGAATTGAGTCAAGTTCCTTTACCTTATTCTTTAAAGTTTATTTTATAAAATCTAACATGCATGTAATGTCATTGTTCAACTCCAATTGAAGCCTAGTAAAAAATTTCATGTAATCATTTTCATTTTTATTGTTGTCATCTCAAAAGTTAAGAATTGAATAGTAATTCTACTAGTTTCCATGTATGCTTATTTTTTCTCATTGACCTTCTCAATAGAATCTATCTCTAACATGCAATTCCTAAATGGTTGTTGGGGATGTGCAATAGTTGAAAGGATTTTTGGGTAGAATTAGGTTTTGGCGTGTGGGTATGGAAATGGGTGTTATGCTATGCACAAATTATAATGTTGCATTGCTTTGATTTGTGAAAGTTAATCTCATGACATTTGTGCCCCATTCATGGGATTGGTAATGGCATAAGTCAAGTCCATTTGTCATGTGTTCATTTCCTTATTCTTAACATGTAGTAGTCCAATTGCTTGTACATTAATATGCATTTTTGTGTTTTTTATTTGTTTGAAATCGATGATGAGACTTGTTAATTGATTGATAGAGTCAAAAAAATTAAAATTGACTTGGTTTTTGTCTTGGTTTTACCTTATTTTGTGAGTTAAGAAATAATTTCTTTTGATACATGTGTTCCCAACTAATTGTTCAAAATCATATCTTTTCTTGTTAATTGAAGTCAAGCTATGAAATTGTATTGTGTGACTTGTGGGGGCGGTATTGGGCATTCTTTGTTATAGAGTTGGGAATGGGGATGTTGGCATGGTCTTTGCAATTTGGGGGAAATGGCATGTTCTACATCTAGTTATTCTCAAATGAATTATTGGGTCTACATAGTTTTGAACATTCAATTGATTCATCACAATTTTTTACATGATTGTCTCCTTTGGTGTTGATTGGATCTTGTAGGGTGAGGAGACCTCCTCTTAGTCCTCCATTAGTATATATACATTACTCAAGTCATCCATCAAATCTTTAACATGATGAGGTTGGTAAATCGATTTGTTGTTCAAAAACTCATTCATCTTGTCATATACATTTTTTGTGCATAAATAAATGAGGAAAATGCAATGTTGTTTTTTCTTGAAAACTCAAAGATTAGTATTCTTTGTTGTGGATCACTCTTACCATGTGGTCTAAAATTCTTTTGAAGTACTTAAATGTTCATCAAATTGTCTTTGCAAGTGTGTATATTCTTTTACATGTTGAGAACAACCTACATGTGACATTCATCACATGTACCAACTTTTTTGCATCTCATCATTATTGTTGTTTGAATTTAATCACGAGAATATACTTGATTAAAAAAAACAACAACAATATGCTCTTGTTTTTTCTTCAATTAATGTTAGAACTTCTGTATACTCCGAATTTGGTTGTTGAGGTTTTTACAATTGAATTTTCATTGACACCAAATTAAGATTTTGTTGTTTCTTACATTTGTCTTGTTCAAGATAAAATGCTTTCATCATGAGTATTTGATAATCTTGAACAAATGTGGTGAGATTAGTTCTTTTTTAACAACATTTTGAAAATTATTTTTATTTTTGTGTAGATGTTTTTCATAATTTGAAGTAGAATCATGAATAGAAGAAATGGTTTGCACAATATTGATGATAGTGATGGAGTGATGAAACAATGCTTGAAGATTGTAGGAATGATTCTAGTGTTTGTGTTTCATGTTTGTGCAATTATTTTTTAATGGGATGAAGCAAATCACGAGTTGTAAAATTATTTTGCAAAAATGGATTGTATATTATTGCAAGGAAGTAATGATGAAGAGGTAGAATGTAAACGAAACTTATGTTCTTAATGATTTGTTGAATTGTTATAGCTTGAAATTGTGGTTTTGAGCTATTCCATAATGCGTGTTCTATAGTTGCTAGCTTTTATAGAACTATTAACACTAAAAATTGAGAAACATTTTAGAACTATGCAACAATTTTCTCACAATTACATTTATGTTGCTTGCTTCTTTTCACATTTAAAAAACATTGAAAACATTGTGTTACACCCTCTATCTATGCATTATAGGAGGCACGAGGATGAAAGGGGGTTAATAGGTAACAAATATAAACTTGTTGGGTGATTTCCAATAATTTTGTTTAACATAAATTTCTAGATTCAAAATCTAAAAATTTGAAAGATTTGATTTCATCAAATCATGCTCCTATCATTGAATTACCATATGACACCATGCTCTATGCTAGCTAGCACATTAAATGTGAATGCTCACTTTTTCTATTTCATAACACCAAGTTACCACCTAGTTATTTCAAACCAAGTGTAAATAAACCTTAAGGTCGCCGTTTTCACACTATAAGTTAACAAACTATAAGGATGAAATTTTTCAACACTAAAAAGGCTGGCTAACTTCATTCAATTTTTCATTTAGTCAAGCTTAGTGAGTTCTTTTGGATTGCCAAATTTAAAACTCATTTGGGGGGGATGGGTTCTATCCAATTGCCATATTTCATAATTATGTTGGGATGAAAGTTTCCAGATTTCTTCATTCAGTAGTCAAATTAGATGAGGATGGATGTGCCCTGAATTGTTAATACTTGATTTGGGAAAGTGGGAGGGGAAGGGATGAAAATCTCCAATTTCTTCATTAGGTAGTCAACAGAGATAAAAGGTACCATAGTAGCCTAACCTTGGCAGCTTTGACACTAGCCTAATTATAATACTTTCAGAAATGTTGAAAATTTAAAAATAAATAAATATTATTATGATTTTTTCAAAATTTTTTTGGTGAACAAAATAAAAGAATATTTATGAATTTTTTGAATGTTTTAATTTTCAAAATGGAATCTTCAAAATAAATTAATTAACTAATTATTGGATATACATATATTATTCAAGCTGCCCTTGTACTAGATGATCAATGTGAATTGTTCGATATGGATGATAATCAAATTTTGGAACAATAATAGAGTGTATGGCCATTTCAGGCACCATGTTCTTATGAATGAAATTACCAATAAAAAAAATACAAATACATCACAAAATTACTTAAATAAAAAAAAATATATTAATTAAAAAAATTAAAAAATATAAAAAACTACTTGACACCTTATTTAAACAAAAATGTTCATAATGGGTGGAAGTGAATCTATTCATACATCCCCCCCCCCCCCCCCCCCCCTCCATCACTAGGGCCCTCAATTACCTACCTTACTATGTACGCTAGGGAATTTGAAATATTATAAAACTATGGTAGGTACCTAACACACCTAAGGTTATAATTTCACATTCTTCTATTTTATTTGTCAACAATAATTATCATATATATATATATGTATTTTTAAAATTTGAAATTATTATTAGTTTTATTTGTTCTAATGCAAAAATTAAGATAATTACGTTTTAATATGGGTCAAATTTTGAAAAAAAATAAAATTCTCTATTGTGGAAAATATTATATAACAATATTTTTTTCAAAGGTAGAAAATCATGAATTTTATTTCTATTCTTATTATTAATATTATTATTATTATCACTGTTATTATTATTATGATTATGATTATGATTATTATTATTTCTAATACACAAAATTATTTTTTCTAATGTAGACAATCATTATTATTATTATTATTATTATTATAATTATGTAATATGGACAATTCATTATTGTAATGTTTTTTTTTTTTTGGGTTACCGTTTTTTCCGGGTTGCTAAACCGCGCTGCCCGTTGCCCCCCGCCCTCCTCTCCCCTCCGCTTTGTATGGTTTTCTTTCGTTCTTTGTTTGTTTGTTTCCTTCCTTCTTTGGTTTTGTTTTTGTCAGCCTTTTCCCATTTTGGGTCCCTCTCTCTCCTCTCCTCTCTTGTCTTCCTCTTAGTCTTCTGCTGCTTCTTCTTAGTATTTCTTCTCTCTACACAATCCTCTTGTTGCTGTGGTTGTTGTGTGTATTTTTGTTCCCTTTGTTGTCTTCTTTTTTTATTGTGTTTGTTTTCCATTTTACACACTCTCCTGTTTGGTCCTTTTCCCTTTTCATGGTTTTGCTTCTCTCTCCTCTTCTGCAATCCCTCCTTTTGGTTTTGCCGGCTGTATGCCATTGAGCCTGACTTCCTTCCTTCCTTCCCTCCTTTTGGGTTCTGATCTGAATGTTGTTTTGTAGGTTTTCCAGGAATTCTTTACAAGTAGAAAAAAGCTTTGTGAGTTGTGGCAAGTTTTGTTTTTGTTTGTGGAGTTTTTCTGTGTGGTTTTTGTGGGTGGTGATTGATTTGGGTGGCTGCATTTTGTAGTGGGTGATAGTTGGTTGTGGGAAGAGGGAATGTTGGTGGTGGGCTAGATCTCGGATTTCTTTTGGGATGTTTGCATTCCTGGATTTCTAAAGGAAGTGGTGGTGGGGAGAACGAAAGAGACAACAAATACAGAGACAGTGGGAGGGAGAGGAAGAAAGAACACAGAACAAAGGGGAGTGGCGGAATGCGATCAGGGCATTGGGATGCGTGGTAACGTCGGACGGGCATTTGGTCTCTGTCTGTGGGAGGGAGGAATTTTTTTTTCGGTGGTTTTGGAGTTTGGCTCTGTTGCAGATTGACGATCGGAGCTTGGTGGTGCTTCTTTCGGAAGCCGTTTGAGATGAGAGAGCTGGATGGTGTATCCGATGGATGTCCTGCTCTGCTGCAGTAAGCATTGGATTCGGTGCTTTGTATTCTCTGCAATGCCTTCGATGTGTAGCCCTAGGTCATGAAGCGACTGAGCCTATTTCCAAATGTAGTTCGATGGGTTTTGGATCTTGTGGTTTTGTGTTCTCCAATGCTTGCAGAGGAGTAATGGGTGCTTCTTGAAGAGGAGGAAGAGGAAGAGGAACAGAAGCAGGAGTAGCAGGAGGAGCAACAAGAGGAGGATCAAGGGAGTCTAGAATGTGCATGTAGAGGAGAAGAATATGTTTTGTGGATAGGTGAGGACTTCAACAAAATGGGTGTTGAAGAAAGTGCTGGTCGGAAGTGGTTGTAGTGGTGGGTAGGTCTTCATCATCATCGCCAAAAGAGTAAGGCCAGCATTTTGATGCAAAGGTTGAGAATGGCCTCAGATGCATCATCAGATGTAACTGTGCAATACTTGAGGAGCAAACCTAATCAGTTGAATGCCAGTGGTGGCAATGCACCTTTGCTTTTAAGAACTTCAGGACATGGTGTGAATGGTGTTGACCATGACAGTGATGGCAATTCAGTTTCGTAAGTCCTCAAACCCTTTCTCTCTCTCTCTCTCTCTCTCTCTCTGTAGTCCACAGAAAATGTACTTCCCACATGGGACTTTGCTACACTAATGGCAGTCTTCCAACCATTCAGCAATGCACCTTTTCTAATACAAGCAGCTCTATGTTCTACATGCTTTTGTTCTTACAAGGTGGCATTGTATGTTGTCAGCAGGAAGCTGCAGACAAGAGGAAATTCTTTGAATGGAGACAGTTGTCAGCTCAGTGAAGGGGGCCTTCCTGAGAGTAATGAAAGTGGTGGTGGTGTTGGAGGTGGCAGCCTTGTGAATGGAGAGTACGTCCTTCCTCTTGAACCCTAGATATGTAAATGTGCTCTTGATTTGAGTGTATCTGGTTTGATGATCAGGTTCATGCCACACAAAGTTCTTCAACACTGTGGTGCACCTGCTGGGATCCATCTTTGGGAATTTTCTGTGGAATTGTGAAAACTGTGTTGTTTCCAGAATTTGTCTGCTGTTTAGTGATGGGTTTTTTTTTCTGAATATTCTGTGTGTCAGATCTAGTCCCTTGGTGGCTGCTGCAGAACTGGAGCTGGCAGGCACTGGGCCAATTTTGGAAAAATATCAGGTAATCTTTCCTGTCTGCATTGCAATGTACATAATATTTTCTTAGTCTTGGGCCTGCTGTTGGGTTGAACCCAGTGATTGAAAGATGGAGATGAGTTGCAACAAGAAAGTGTTAAAAGATTTGCTTGGTGATGTATGTATGTGTGCAGGTGGAGGCGTTTATGCGAGGAATGATAAAGCAAATTCAGACAGGTGGAAGGAGGTCATTTTTTGGCAAGAAGATGGCTGCCTCTGGTCGAGACAAATTCACATTAGAAGACATGCTTTCTTTCCAGAGGGTAAAATTCTTTTTCTCCTCTAAGCGGATACAGGCTAGAAGTTCATCTGCAGATAGATATTCTTCTTTCTTACTCCTGCTACCCTGCAATTTTGTGGGTCCATTCCCACTATCTCAAACTATTTGTTGATAGAATCTCTAAAATAGCTGGGTCATCACCATCGCTCAGGGGCATTTGCAAGTTGAGCCCTTTGTTATTTATTCATTTGGCATTTGGCGTATGGTTTTTTCATAGGATGCACTGAATCTTGCAGGAGCCAATTCCAACATCCTTGCTGCGCATGAACAGTGATTCCATTAGTCGTGCAGTGAAACTCTTTCAGGTACTTTGTCCTTTGCATCTGTGAGCAATTGTACTTTGTAGTGGTTCCCTTTTTCTTGCTTACAATTGGAAATGTTTTAGAGACATGAAATATCCTCTCACATTGAGGACTAGTTTTCAGTTCTACAATAGTTGCATAGATATCCTCTCAAGGCCCAGTGTAATGGAACTCTTTTCTAGAGGCACTAAGTTCAGAAGAGGTTTCTTGTCTATGTTGTCTATTGAAGGAGCTATTGATAAAGGTCTTAAGAAGTTTGTCAACAAGCAAGAAGAGCTTCTAGGAGTTCAAGGGTTATGAAGTGAGTGGAAAGCCAAAGTTCTTTTGTTTGTGCAGAAGAGGACCTGCACTTCCTCTGTGGTTCAAACCTCTTCTGATTCTTCTTTGTCTGTTCCTTTAGGAGATCTGGATCACCTAAAGATTCTCCAATGGTCCTTGGTCATTACCTACATGTATAAATGTAGTAACAACTTTTTGTTTGTTTGTAAAAAGTTCTATGTTTCTTCTGTTTTCTCTGAGCTTAATTCTCCTGTTGGTACATATGTGGTCTCCAATCTTGCCCAATCTGATATCCTGAAATTTCATCTCTCTTTTAATAAGGCTCATAATTTTAATG
>Ga0116231_10006622_pt1 | contig 21926 bp, 18 predicted proteins | sample S1TSphgellanicum_2_FD_89695 | JGI IMG/M metagenome (GOLD analysis project Ga0116231, IMG submission 89695) | Host-associated microbial communities from peat moss isolated from Minnesota, USA - S1T2_Fd - Sphagnum magellanicum MG | ecosystem: Host-associated > Plants > Peat moss > Unclassified...
CGATCATGCTGCTCGCGGTCGTACCGGCGCTGCAGTTGACGTTCGCGATGCGCCAGGAGGATCTCGACCCGCCCGAGGAAGAAGACGACACTCCGGGCGGCTCCGCGCCGCCCGATCCGGCCCTCGACACCACGGGCTGACGCATGCGCAGCGTTACAGGCTCGAGCGTGGCCGCAATCCTAGCGTTCGTACTGGGCCTCGACGCCGGTGCCGCACGCGCGGTCCCGGCCAGCGTGAATACGCCGCGCGTGGCCAAGGCGCCCTCGGTCACGAAGCCAGGTCCCGTGGTCTCGAAACGCTCCACCGTCGGGATTCCTGGAGCGCCGCGACCGCAGGGGGTCGCGGGGCCGCCGAAGTTCGCGGCCCCACCTCGCGGGGTCCGGACGCAGCCCGGCACGTCTCGCCTACCCGTATCGCGAGCTTCCGGCGTTACCCCGACGCGGCACGCGGGTGCGCTTGGGTCGGCGCATCCCGGTGTGCTCGGTGGACCCGCGCGCTATGACGGCAGGCAGGGCGGCGTGCTGAACGGCACGGGGCTCAAGCGCCGGCCGACGGCGCCTTAGAACCCCGCGCCCGTCACGAGCGGCAAGTCGACGAAGCTGCCGTCCGCGCCGCTGTCGAATACCTTGATCGTGGCCTTCTTGTAGTCGTCGGGTTTGGCCAGAAAGATATTCTCGACGTAGGTTTGCGGATTGCGATCGTAGAGCGGAAACCAGCTCGACTGCACCTGGACCATGATCCGATGGCCCGGCAGGAACACATGATTCGTGGTCGGTAGCGCGAAGCGGTAGGTCTGCTTCTGATCGGCCGGAATCGGCTTAGGCTGGCTCAAGGATTCCCGGTAACGACCGCGCAAGATGTCGGCGGCGACCATGAGCTCATACCCACCGAGCTTCGGCTCGCGGCCCATCTCGTCCGGATAGACGTCGATGAGCTTCACGACGAAGTCCCCATCGGTGCCGCTCGTCGCGGCGACGAGGTTCGCAATCGGTTCGCCGCTGATCTTGGTCGGCTTGGTCAGAGGCGCCGAGCTGAAAGAAAGCACGTCGGTTCGTGAAGCGACGTCGCGCTGATCGCTGACGAGCCAGGTTTGCCAGCTGCTCTCGCCTTCCTCACCTTCGATATGCACGGGCCGCGGAATGAAGGGAATCGGTTTCGCGGGATCGGAGACGTAGGACTCGAAGGCGGGCGACTTGGCGGTCGCGGCAGCGTAGGACAATTGACCGCCCGGCTGCAGATAGAGCTTCGTGCGCGTGATCGAACATCCCGTCGCGCAACCTTCCGGCCACGAGCGCAGCGACAACCATTGGTTCGTGCCGGTCTCGAAGGCGGTCACGCGCGCGATGTCGAGAGGCGGCGCTTCGTCCTTGAGGTAGTGGTCGAGGAAGGGCCGCAGGATGTGGAGGCGCCAGTATTGCGCCGTGTCGCTGCCGAAGTGGATCGCGCCGACCGCGCTCGCGTCGAGACGCTCCTGGTGGTGATACCAGGGTCCGATCACGAGATAGAGATTCGGATTGTCGGGATCGACCGCTTTGAGCGCCTTGTATACGGCAATGTTGCCGTAAATGTCCTCCTGGTCCCAGAGGCTGTGGACCAGCATCGTCGGCACCGTGAGCCCCTGATGCTGCAGCAATTTATCGAGCGCCTGCGCTTGCCAGAAGCCATCATAGGCCGGGTGCGCGATGAGTTTACGCACGAACCCGATCTGGTCGAGACCATGCAGCTGCGCCATCGCTCCGGCGGACCCGGCACTCAGCCACGTGTCGTAATCATCATAGTGATCCGACCACCAGCTCACGCGGTTCTCGCGGGTGGCCTCCTGGTCATGCGCATAGACGAGACTGTCCTCGCGAAACGCGCCATTGTGAAACCAGTCGTCGCCGCGCCAGCCGTCGACCATGGCATTGATCGGCACGGCCGCGCGCAGCGCGGGATGCGGATGAATGAGCCCCATCAGAGAAGTGAAGCCGTCGTAGGAAATGCCGAGAATGCCGACCTTGCCGTTCGATTCCGGCACATTCTTGACGAGCCAGTCGATCGTATCGTAGGTGTCGGTCGAGTGATCGACCGCCGTGTCGTTGAGCGGACCGCGCAGCGGCCTCGTCATGACGTACTCGCCCTCGGAGCCATGTTTGCCGCGCACGTCCTGCATGACGCGGATGTAGCCGCCGTGCAGCACGGCGTCGTCGGCCACGTCGCTCGAGTCCATGACGGCGGCGAGATGCGCGCTGTTGTTCTTCCCGAAACGATCCGTGGCGCCGTACGGCGTGCGCGTGAGCAGCATCGGCGCACGATGCGCCCCGCGCGGAATCACGATCACGGTCTTCAATTTGACGCCGTCGCGCATCGGAATCATGACTTCCCGCGTCTCGTAGTCGAAGCCGTCCACTCGCGGCTTGAACTCAGTCGGCGTTTCGTTGCTGAGCGCGGACGCGGGCGCCGACGCGTCCGTGGCCGTGGCCGTGGTCGTAGCCGCAGCGACCGTATGCGCCCACCCCAGCAGCACGGCGCCGAAACACAGCATGTGCACGATGGTGGCGGCCGGCCCTCGCGGCACGCGATCTTCGCTATACGACGGGGTGTTGCTCATGCAGTGTTCTCGACTGGTACGAGGTTTGGGGTAAGCCGCGGTGCGGCGCGCGCGGCGCAGTTTAGCAAACACCGGCCTGAGCTTGTGCCGAATGCTCATTTGATCGAGGGCTCCGCGCCGCCGGCGCCTGCCCGCAAGGCATGCGCTCGGTAGTCGCGAGGCGTCATGCCCACGGTGGCCTTGAAGCGGCGCGCGAAGGCGCTTTGATCGGCGAAGCCGCAGGCCGCAGCGATACCAGCGACGCTCGCGTCCCCCGCAAGTTCGCGCATCGCGGCCTCAATGCGAAACTTGGCGATGAGCTGCTGCGGCGTGAGCTGAAACACGCGGCGGCAGTGCCGCTCGAGTTGCGAGACCGAAACTTCCGCGAGCGCCGCCAAGTGCTGCAGGCGCACCGGACCGGCGTAATGCTCCCTGAGGAAACTGACCACGCGCCGCAGGCGGTCGTAGGTGGGATGGCGACCGTCGGGTTGCCCCAAGTCGCGCGAAATGCCGATCAGACCCGTCACGCTGCCGCGCTCCGCGAGCGGCCTCTTACAGGTCAGGCACCAGCCGGGACTGCGATTCGGGAACAGATGCAGCTCGAGATGATCCGCGATGCGCTCGCCGCCGAGCACGCGGCGATCTTGTGCCGCATACGTGCGGGCCAAAGCGGCCGGAAACAGCTCCTCGACGGACCGACCGACGACCTCAGCGCGACGCTCGAGGCCCAGCCGTGCCACGAGCGTGAGGTTCGCGTGCGCGTAGCGGCCCTGCCGGTCTTTGACGAAGAACACGACGTCGGGCAAGGCATCGAACAGCGCTTCGAGTTCGGAGGCCGGGACGCTCCGCGGTGGGCTTGGGACGAGAGACTTCACGTGACCGCAATTGTGCCGAATTCCGCATCGTTCCGCGATAAGACATCCTAGCCGCACCACCGGCCTCGCGCGCACGATGAGCAGCATGCACGAGAAGCCCATGCTCAACATTGACGTCATCGACTCACACACGGGCGGGGAACCCACTCGGGTCGTAATTGCGGGGTTTCCCGATCTCGGCACGGGCACGCTGCCTGAACGACTGGAACTGTTCCGCCGGCGCCATGACGCCTGGCGGAGTGCGATCGCATGCGAGCCGCGCGGCTCCGACACGATGGTCGGTGCGCTGCTGCTGCCGCCCACGAGCGACGCCTGCGCCGCCGTCATATTTTTCAACAACGTCGGTTATCTCGGCATGTGTGGACACGGCAGCATCGGCGTCGTGCGCACGCTCGCGCATCTCGGGCGCATCGGGGCGGGCCGGCATCGGCTCGAGACACCGGTCGGCACGGTCGGTGTGGAATTGCATACGGACGGACGGGTCTCGATCGACAACGTCGAGAGCTATCGCCATCGCAGCGGTGTCGTCATCGACGTGCCGGGGTTTGGACCGGTACAGGGGGACGTCGCCTGGGGCGGAAATTGGTTTTTCATCAGTGGGGACGCGCCGATTCCGCTCGAACTCGAGCGCCAACGTGACTTGACGGCCTATACCGAGTCGATCCGGCGCGCGCTCGTGGCCGCCGGTGTCACGGGAGCCGGCGGCGCCGCGATCGACCATATCGAACTACAGACCGCTTCGCCGACACCGGGTGTCGATGCGCGCAACTTCGTGTTGTGCCCCGGTCTCGCGTACGACCGCTCGCCCTGCGGTACCGGCACGAGCGCGAAACTCGCCTGTCTCGCGGCCGACGGCAAACTGGCCCCCGGCGCCGTGTGGCGGCAGGAGAGTCTGCTCGGGAGTTTGTTCGAGGCACACTATGAGCGCGGTACGCGCGGGATTCTGCCGCGCATCACGGGCAGCGCGCACATCACGGCCGAAGCCCGGTTATGCATCGATGAGTCGGATCCGTTCGCCTGGGGCATCGGCGCCGCGTGAAGCGTTTCGATCTCATCGTCGTCGGACTCGGCATCGTCGGCGCCGCCTGCGCCGATGCGGCGAGCGCCGCCGGACTCAAGGTCGCCGCGATCGAATCGCAGCGTATCGGCGGCGGCGCAACGGCCGCGGCCATGGGCCATCTCGTCGCGCTCGACGACGACCCCGAGGAACTCGCGCTTGCCCGGTACTCACAGCGCCTCTGGGAGCCGTTCGCGGCGCTGCCGGAGGCCGAATTCAGCCGTTGCGGCACGCTCTGGATCGCACGGGAAGCGAGCGAAGAGACCGCCATTGCCGCAAAGATCGCGCGGCTCGCTGCCGTCGGGATCGCCGCGCGCGCGCTCGACGCGCGGGAACTGCGCCGATTGGAACCCGAGCTCGCACCGGGCTTGGCCGGCGGCCTCCTCGTTCCGGGCGATGCCGTCGTGTATCCACCGAACGTCGCGCGCTGGCTCGCCGCGCGGGCTCAAGAACGCGGGGCAACGCTGCATTTGCAACGCCGCGCGACGGCGCTCACGGCAAGCGGTCTCGCGCTCGATGATGGCACCCAACTCGCGGGCCGAGTACTCGTCGCGACGGGCTGCGCGCTCGGCGATTTGCTGCCGGAGTTGCCGATGCGATCGCGCAAAGGCCATCTTGTGATCACGGACCGTTATCCCGGGACCGTGCGACATCAAATCCTCGAGTTGGGTTATGCCGCGAGCGCGCACGGCAACGACCAGGCCAGCGTCGCCTTCAATGTACAACCGCGGCCGACGGGCCAGCTCTTGATCGGCTCTTCGCGCGAATTCGACAGCGTGGATGCGACCGCTTCCCTGCCGATGGTGCGGCGTATGTTGCTGCGTGCATTCGAGTTCCTGCCGGCCTTGCGGGCATTGCAGGCGTTGCGCATCTGGACCGGTTTTCGGCCAACGACCGATGACGGCAAACCTTATTTGGGACCGATGCCGGGGCGCCGCGACGTCTGGGTCGCGGCGGGGCACGAGGGGCTCGGCGTCACGACGGCGCTCGGGAGCGCGCAATTGCTCGTGGATCTGATGCAGGAGCGAGAACCCGCCATCGACGCGCGACCCTATTTCCCAGCCCGAGCGGTCGACGGAGCACGGCCGTCGTAAGCCGCCTCATGAACCGCGAGCCGGTGCAACTTTGGGTCAACGGCGCGAGCGTGGTCGTGCCGGCCGGTGCGAGCGTCGCGGCCGCGATCGCACAGGCGCTTGGCGTAGGAGCCTCGTTTCGCCGCTCACGCAGCGGCACTCCGCGCGCCCCGCTGTGCGGCATGGGTGTTTGCTTCGAGTGCCGCGTCGAGATCGACGGGGCGCCGCAGCAGCGCGCCTGCATGACCCTCGCGCGCGCGTCCATGCGAGTACGTACCGATGACTGAAAGCTACGACGTCGTCGTCTGCGGCGCCGGACCCGCCGGCCTCGCCGCCGCTTCGGCGGCTGCCGCCGGCGTCGGCGCGCGGGTCGCGCTCATCGACGCCAACGCGCACGCGGGCGGCCAGGTGTGGCGGCACGACGTGCGTCGGGACGGCGCGCGGCGTTCGCGGGCGGCCTTCGGGTCTGCCGTGAGCTGGTACGCGGAAAGCCAAGTGGTCGCCGCCACCGCGGACGAGCTGCTCATCGAGCGGCCTCGAGGCGCCACGCGGCTGCGCTATCGCAAGCTCGTCCTCGCGACCGGCGCGCGCGAACTGCTGTTGCCTTTTCCGGGCTGGACGCTGCCGGGCGTGTACGGCGCGGGGGGTCTGCAGTCCCTCGTCAAGCAGTCCTGGCCCATCGCCGGCCAACGCGTGGTCGTCGCCGGCAGCGGCCCGCTGCTGCTCGCGGCCGCGGCGCTGCTGCGCCGACACGGCGCGCACGTCGTCGGGATCCATGAACAGGTATCCGCGCGCCGGCTGCGGGATTTCGGCTGGGGCCTCGCGCGCTGGCCAAAGACGGCTTGGACGGCAGTCGCGCTGCGCACCAAACTCGCGGGTGTGCCGTACCGCTGTAGCGAATTCGTGCGTGCGGCCGTCGGCGACGAACGCCTGCGCGCCGTCGAACTCGAGACGCCTGCCGGCCTGCGCCGCATCGACTGCGATTATCTCGCGATCGGCTACGGCCTCGTCCCGAACGTCGAATTGGCCGAGGTCTTGGGCTGCCGGCTCGTCGCCGGCCCAGGACGGCACGCGCGCGTGGCCGTCGACGACTGGCAGGAGACGAGCATCGCGAACGTGTTGGCTGCGGGCGAGATCTGCGGAATCGGCGGCGCCGCGACGGCGAGCGTCGAAGGCCGCATCGCGGGCCTCACGGCGATCGGCTCGCGGCGCGAGGCGGCTGCTCTGCAAGCCCGCCAACGCCATGCCCGCCGCTTCGCGGCGCATGTTGCCGCAGCTTTCCAACTCGATCCGCGCATCCACGGCTTGGCCGAGCCGGACACTCTGATCTGCCGCTGCGAGGACGTGCCGTTCGGCGCCCTCGCCGCATTTGCCACGTCCGAGGGCTGGGACGGCCGTGCGGCAAAACTCGCCACCCGCTGCGGCATGGGCGCCTGCCAGGGCCGCATCTGTGGCGCGGCCATCGTCGAGCTCGGTTTCCGCGCGCCGACCGCCACGGCGCCGCCGCTGTTTCCGACGCGACTATCCAGCTTGACCGAACCCTTCGCCACCACGAGTATGTAGCACTGATGAACACCGATTCGATCTGGCGCGGCGTGATCCCCGCCATCACCACCCCTTTCAATGCCGACGGCAGCATCGACCACGGCTTCCTCGCTCGCCACGCGCGACTGCTCGTCGAGGCCGGCTGTACCGGCTTCGTGCCTCTAGGATCCTTGGGTGAAGCCGCGACGCTCGGCAGAGACGAGAAAATCGCGGTGCTCGAAACCCTCGTGCGCGCCGTCGAGGGGCGCGTGCCGATCATACCGGGCATCGCGGCGCTTGCGACCGACGAGGCCGTGCGGCTCGCACAAGCCGCCTGCGACGTGGGTTGCCGCGGTCTCATGGTGCTGCCGCCCTATGTTTACTCCACCGATTGGCGCGAGATGGGCGCGCACGTCGCCGCGGTCATCGGCGCGACGCCGCTGCCCTGCATGCTCTACAACAACCCGCTCGCTTACAAGACGGATTTCACACCACCGCAGATCGCCGAACTCGCGGCGCGCTTCCCGAATCTCGCGGCCGTCAAAGAGTCTTCGGGCGATGTGCGGCGTTTCGCCGGTTTGCGCGCCTTGCTCGAGGACAGGCTCGAACTGCTCGTCGGCATGGATGACGCGATCGTCGAAGGTGTCAGCATGGGCGCGGTCGGCTGGATCGCCGGTCTCGTCAACGCCTACCCCGAGGAATCCGTGCGCTTGTTCGAACTCGCGCGCTCGGGGGGAGCCGCCGCGGCCGCGGATCTGTACGCGTGGTTCCTGCCGCTGCTGCGTTTGGACACCGTGCCGAAGTTCGTGCAGCTCATCAAACTGGCGCAGCAGACCGTCGGCCTCGGCAGCGAGCGGGTGCGGGCGCCACGGCTCGTGCTCGAGGGCGAGGAACGTGCCGCCGCGCTCGCGATCATCGGCGCCGCGAACGCCGAACGCCCGGTCCGATGAGCGCGCACTCCCTCATGAGATACGCGCTCTCGTCTTGGCTGCTCGCAGTGGCGGCGCTCACGGGTACGGCGCTCGCGGGTGCCGCGCCGAGCGCCGTGGCAGGCGATGCGACGGCACGCTTTCAGGCGCTCTATACGCGCGAGTGGACCTGGCGCCAGCAGCAGTTCGCCGGCGAGGACAACGAGGATCAAACTCGCGAGCCCGCCGATCACCTGCCGAAGGTCGGTGTAGCCGCGCAGACGGAGCGCGAGAAATACTGGGCCGACGTGCTCGCCGAACTCGCCACGATCGACGAGCATGCGCTCTCCGCTGCCGATCAGGTCAACTACGAGGTGTATCAGCAACAGATTGCGGTCCTGCTCGAGGACCAGCGCGTCAAGGAATGGCAGATGCCGCTCAACAGCGACTCTTCATTCTGGACCGACCTCGGCTTCTCGGCGCGTGAGCACTACCGCGACGCGCAGGCTTACCGGCGGTATCTGTCCATGCTCGCCGACGTGCCGCGCTACTTCGACGAACAGATCGCGAACATGCGCCTCGGGCTCAAGCGCGGTTTCAGCGTGCCGCGCGTCACCTTGACCGGCCGCGACCAGTCGATCGCCGACGTCGTCGATGCGCACGACGAGAAGAATTTGTTTTACGAACCGTTCCTGCACATGCCCGCGACGATCTCGGCCGAGGAACAGACGCAGCTGCGCGCCGCGGCGCTCGCACGCATCCGTACGAGTGTGATTCCGGCCTACACGAAGCTGCTCGCCTTCATGCGGAACGAATACATGCCGAAAGCCCGCACGACGCTCGCCGCCGATGCGCTGCCGGACGGCAAGGCCTATTACCGCTCGCGCATCCGCGAATTCACGACGCTGGACCAGGATCCGGACGCCATCCACGCCCTCGGGCTCACCGAGGTCGCGCGCATCCATCGGGAGATGCAGGACACGATCGCGGAGACCGGTTTCAAGGGATCGTTCGCCGAGTTCCTCAATTACTTGCGAACCGATCCGCGGTTCGCACCGCAGACGGCCGATCAATTGCTCAAGCAGGCCGCGTGGATCGCGAAGCGCGTCGACGGCAAGATCGGGCAGTACATCGGCCTCCTGCCGCGGCATCGGTTCGGCATCGATCCCGTGCCGCCGGACTTGGCGCCGTTCTACACCGCGGGTCGCGGCGGCATGGGCACTTATTTCGTCAATACCTTCGATCTGCCGTCTCGCTCGCTGCCGTCGCTGACCGCGTTGACGTTGCATGAATCCTCGCCGGGCCATTCGTTGCAGATGTCGCTCGCGGCCGAACAGGAGAATCTGCCCAAATTCCGGCGCTACACCTATATCTCCGCATTCGGCGAGGGCTGGGCGCTGTACTCCGAGTATCTCGGCCTCGAGATGGGTCTGTACGACACGCCGTACGACCGCTTCGGCTACCTGAGCTACCAGATGTGGCGCGCCTGCCGGCTCGTCGTCGATACCGGCATTCACCACATGAATTGGACGCGCGAGCAGGCACTCAGCTATCTGCGCGACAATACGGCCTTGAGCGAGCACGAGATCGAAACCGAGACCGACCGCTACATCGGCTGGCCCGGTCAGGCGCTCTCTTATTACCTCGGAATGATGGAGATCAAGGCGGCGCGGGCGCGTGCCGAACAGGCCTTGGGAACGAAATTCGATCTGCGCGCGTTTCACGATGCAGTGCTCGCTCTCGGGTCCGTGCCGCTGCCCGTGCTCGATCGGCGCATCGATCGCTTCATCGCCGATGCCGGCAACGCGAACGCCGATTCGGCGCCCTATGCGCTGCAGAAGCAATTCACGCTCGGCGGGCCCGGCGGCTGGGATTACTTGATCGCCGACGGTGCGACCGGCCGTTTGTTCATTTCGCGCTCCGATCGGGTGCTCGTCGTCAATAGCGCCGACGGCACGCTGGCCGCGACGATCCCGGATACGGCCGGCGTTCACGGCATTGCGCTCGCGCCGGAGCTCGGGCAGGGGTTCACGAGCAACGGCCGCGCCGATGCGATCACGGTCTTCGATCTCGCGAGCCTGAAACCCACGACGACGATAGCCGTGAACGGCCACAACCCCGACGCGATCCTCTACGACGATGCGAGCCGCCACGTTTATACGTTCAACGGCCGCAGCCAGGACATCAGCATCATCGACCCGACCGAGGGCCGAGTGCTCGCCGTGCTGCCGGCGGGCGGCAAGCCCGAATTCGCGGCCGCCGACGGCGCGGGGCGGATTTTCTTCAATATCGAGGACACGGGCGAGATCGGCGTCATCGATTCGCTCGCGGGCAAGCGACTCGCGACGTGGAAGCTACCCGGCTGCGAGGAGCCCACGGGTCTCGCGCTCGACCGGCGTCACGCACGCCTGTTTTCGGTCTGCGGCAACGGAATTCTCGCGGTGACCGACGCGGAATCCGGAAAACCCGTGGCCCAGGTGCCGATCGGTCGAGGTCCCGATGCAGCCGCCTTCGACGCCGAACGCGGGCTCGTGTTCAGTTCGAACGGAGCCGACGGCACACTCACGGTCATCCACGAGGACGATCCCGACCACTACAAGGTCCAAGCGACCGTGGCGACCCAGAAGAGCGCGCGCACGATGGCGCTCGATGCGCACAGTCATCTCGTCTACCTCGTCGCGGCCGACTTCGGGCCCGCACCCGCGCCGAGCACCGATCAACCGCATCCGCGCGCGCCGGTGCTCGACGGCAGCTTCAAGCTGCTCGTCGTCGGCAACTAAGAGAGCCGCGTCGTTCCGATGGCCGTGCGCCGACCGTTCTTGAACCCGATCTGGCTGCTGCTTTCGTTGCCGGGATACATCGGCTGGCGGTTGCTGCCCGCGCTGACCGACGGACCCGTGAGCCTCGCGATCGGCGTGGCGATCCTGATCGGCTGTTGCGTACTGATTCCGCGCTCCGTGGCTCTGCGCGCGATCCAGGGCAGCGGCCTCAAAACCGCGCTCGTCTGGGCGGGTCTGCTCGCGATGGGTTTTTTTTCGTCGCTGTTCGTGCTCACGTTGCTGCGCGATCTCGTGCTCGTGGCGGCGCAAGCCTTGGACTCGCGCGCGAGCGCCGTCGCGCTCGACACCGACAGCGCCGAGTGGGTCGTCGCGCTCGCCGTGGCCTCGACCCTGGTCGGCCTCGCCTTCGCGCGTCGTCCGCGCATCGTGAATGTGGAGGTCCCGATCGCCGATCTGCCCGAAAGTTTGCGGGGATTTGCGATCGTGCAGATCAGCGACGTACACGTGGGACCAACGATCAGGCGGGGCTTCGTTGCGCGGCTCGTCGCGCGCGTGAACGCGCTCCACGGTGACATCATCGCCGTCACGGGCGATCTCGTCGACGGGTCGGTCGCCCAGCTGAGCTCCCACACGGCACCCCTCGCGGGACTGACGGCGCCGCACGGCGTCTACTTCGTGACGGGCAACCATGAGTATTACTCAGGAGAACGCGAGTGGACGCAAGAGGTCCGGCGCCTCGGTCTCACGGTGCTCAAGAACGAACACGTCGTCTTGCGGCATGCGGGAGCCACGCTCGTGCTCGCCGGCGTGACCGACGTGAACGCGCATCATTTCGATGCGGCCGAGCGCAGCGATCCCGCGGCCGCGCTGCGCGGCGCGCCCGCGGATGCCGGCGTCAAAATCCTGCTCGCGCATCAGCCGGGGTCGGCCGCGGCAGCTTCCAGCGCCGGCTTCGACTTGCAGATCTCCGGGCATACCCACGGCGGCCAGTTCCTGCCCTGGAATTTTTTCGTGCGCTTCTTTCAGCCGTTCACGGCCGGCTTGTACCGGCTCGGCCGATTCTCGATCTACGTAAGCCGCGGCACCGGCTATTGGGGACCGCCGAACCGGTTCGGCGTGCCTTCCGAGATCACGCGTCTGACGCTAACCCCGGTTTGATGAGGTTCGGCCAGCGCTCGGCCGCCGCCGGCAAGGGTCCCTGTTTGCCCGTGATCGATTCCGGCGTGATCGCATAGACGATCGTCTTGCCGACGCGCGGAAACGAACCGCGCTTTCGGCCCCAGGACTCGGCGGGCGCGTATTTCTGCATGACCGCGGCATAGAAGGCGAGTTTTTCGGCTTCGTCCTCGACGATCCGAATGCGACCGAACAGCACGACCGAGCGGTAGGACACCGTCGTGTCGCACTCGACATCGCCATAGGGAAAGACCTCACCGAATTCGTCGATCTCGAAGCCAACCCGATCGCAGTGGCGCACATTGCTCAAGAAATGGCCGAGATACTTCGCCGTGTGCAGGTACACCTGCCCCGACTGCCAGATGTATAGGTTCGGCACGACATAGGGATAGCCGTCAGGACCGACCGTCGCGATGCGCCCGCAAAAAGAGGCCGCGAGGAACGCCTCGATTTCCTCCGTGGACATCACTTTATCAGCGCGACGCAGGCGGCCGCGCGGCTCCGGCGTTGCGTCGGACACCGGCGACTCGTCCGACACCGACGATTCGTCGGCCACCGTCGGCGCAGCCGACGACAGCTCGTTCGATGGCGGTTCTCGTTCGGTCGACAAGTAAGGGGCTCCCTCGAGCCGTGAGAGACGGCTGCCGGCCCGTTTTATCACAGTTCGCGTTCGCTCAGCGGCCCCAGCGGTAGCCGACCCCCAAGGTCACGATGTCGCGGTCCTCATCGTCGTTTGTGAAGCCGCGCGACCAGCCCGCACGCAAATTGAAGGCTTGCGTGAGGCGCCAGGCCACCGTCATCGAGACGATGCCGCTCAATCTTGCCGCCTCTTGGCCGGTTTGCGGGGCCACATACTTCTGCAAAGCGTACAACGCTCCCGTTCCGACACCGATCTCGAAGCGCGGATCGAAGGCTTGCGTCACGAGCCATGCCTCGGCAATCACGCCATTGTTGCGCGCGCCGTAGCCCAGCGACTCGCTGATCCACGCCGCCGACCATTGGACGTGCGTCGCGAGCTTGCGCCGGTATTCCACCCCGAAGTTCGTGGACTTCAAGGAACTGTTGGCATTGACGATCGACTGACCGCCGAATGCACCAATTTCGTTGATCGGCCGGCGCCATTGATCGGCATCACCGTCCGCAAGGGCCGCGCCCACTTTGTCGAACAGGGCGTCGAGGTGGTACCCGCCACCGAGCACCAAGGTTTGGGTATCGAGGTTGCCGGGCGCGTGAATGGCGCTGAAGTCGATGCGCAGGAACCAATGTCGCCCGACGTCATACGTCAACGACGCGGTATAAATCCCCGCGAGCCCGTGAAAGTCGCGATAGTAAGGGGGCGTCTCGGTCTGCTGCGTATCGAAATAGAAATAGGGACCGGCGCCGACCGCGAACACGAAGTCGCGCCACGGCGGCGCCTCGAGCCAGAACTGCAAGGTGGTGCCGTCCCGATGGTGGTCCGGCAAATGACCTTCGTTGACGTAACCGGCGGACACTGCGGTGTACTTGACCAAGTCCTGGCGATAATCGAACTGCCAAGAATAGGAACTCGACGCACCGCTCTGTACGCCGCCGTACCCGAATGCGATTTCCTCGCCACTCGCTCTCTCAGCGCAGGTAGCGCACACTAGCAGCGCCAGAGGCTTGAAATCGCGGTTCGGCATAAGCTTCGATTTTGTTGCAGCCGTCTCGAAGCGTGGCGTCGTCCCGCGGGAAAGAAACGTGAATTTTTGCAAAGACGTCAAATTGGCTGTCGCCGCTTGCGTGCTCGCGATGGCCGTTGCCGTGCAGGGCGCGCAACCGACTCGCGCCGAGAGCATCGGGGCGGCAAGCGTACCATCCGCGAGCGTCCCAGCGGCCAGCGTCGCAGTCGCCGGCGATGCGACGAGCGGCGCGGTCGCGTCTGCGGCACCGCAGGAGGCCGGCATCCCCGAAGTCCTCGTCACCGGCGAGCGGCCCGGTCCCGGCATGTGGCGCATCTCGAACGAGGGTCACGAGCTCTGGATCCTCGCCACGCTCGAGCCGCTGCCGAAGGACTTGACGTGGCGCTCGCGAGACGTGGACGCGCGCATCGCAGCATCCCAGACCGTGCTCGCACCCCCCGACATCGACGTGGACATCGGATTCTTTCGCGGTCTCACACTGCTGCCATCGTTGTTACACGCACGCAAGAATTCCGACGGCCAGACGCTCGAGCAAGTGTTGCCGCACGATCTGTACATCCGCTGGCTCGCACTCAAGGTCAAATACCTCGGGCGCTGGAGCGGCGACGAGCATGTGCGCCCGATCGTAGCCGCGCACGAGCTGTACACGCATGCGGTCGAGGATGCCGGACTCACCGAGGACGAGCGCGTCTGGGACAGCGTCAAAGAAGCCGCGCACCGCCACCGCGTGGCAATCACTCCGATCACACTGAAACTGCCCGTCGACGATCCTAAGGGCATGATCAAGAAACTCGCAGACATCTCGCCCGAAGCCGAAATCGCCTGCCTCGCCACGACGATGACACGGCTCGAAACGGACTTGGCGTCGATGCGTCGCCGCGCGAATCTCTGGGCGGTCGGCGACATCGAGGGCTTGCGCGCGCTGCCGTACGCGGATCAAGACGCCGCTTGCTTCGACGCCGTGTCGAGCGTGCCGGCCCTGCGCGACCGCGTCGCAGAGGTCAAAGATCGGCTCCGGGCTTTGTGGCTCACGACCGCGGACGCTGCGATCGCGAAAAACGCGTCCAGTGTCGCGGTGCTGCCGATCACGATCCTACTCAAACCAGACGGCCTGCTCGCCGAATTACAGGCCCGAGGCTACACGGTCGACGCGCCCTGAACGGGGGCCCCGAGGGCGGGCCCCGAACTCCGCATTTACCGGCGCTCCGGGCAGCGCTACATCGGCTTGAAGCGGTGGGCGTAAAGCCGGCTCACGGGCAGAGACTCCGGACGGCCGCGCAGTTTGATTTCGAGCTTGCCGGCGTCATCGCGCACCGCCATCGCAATCGCGTCGGCGCGCACGACGGTGCCGCGATGCACCTGCCAGAACGATTGCTCGTCGAGCTGCGGCAAGAGTTGCCGCAGAGACAGACGGATTAGATATTCGCGCGCCGCCGTGATCACGCGCAGGTATTTGTCCGCCGCTTCGAAGTAGAGGACCTCGCTGATAGGCACCATATGGATCGTCGCGCCCATGCTCGCCTGGATCACGCTGAGCTTGGGACCCGGCGCGGCCGCGATGCCGGGCGCGGCGAGCAGGTTGCGCAGCTGACCGAGCGTCGCCTCGACCGCCGCCTCGACGGCCTCGACCGCCGCGGGCGGCGAGGGACCGACTTCCCGTCGCGCGCCGAGAGCGGTTTGGAGGCGAGCGCAGGTTTTCGCGAGTCGTGCCGCATCGATGGGCTTCAGCACATAGTCGATCGCCGCGTGTTCGAAGGCCTGAAGCGCGTACTGATCGTAAGCCGTGACGAACACGATCAGCGGCAGTGGCGCGCCCTCCTCCCAGTCCTCGCTCAAGGCTTGCGCGGCTTCGATGCCGCTCGAGCCGGGCATGCGAATATCCAGGAACACGAGATCCGGCCTCAACGCGAGCGCGCGTTCGACCGCGGCCTCGCCGTGCCGCGCCGTCGCGACCACTTTGAGTTCCGGCCACAACTGCGCGAGTTCTTGGGCCAACGCCGTGGCGAGCAAAGGCTCGTCCTCGGCAATGACCGCCGTTGCCGCCGGCCGGGTCATGCGCGCACCAGCGGCAATCGGATCACGGCGAGCGTGCCACCGGCCGCATCGCCTGCCGGCACGAGGGTCAGGGAGGCTTGGTCGCCGTACAGGGTCGCGAGGCGCTCGCGCACCTGCGCGAGGCCGAATGCGGTCGCGGACGTTGCGCCCATGCCGTCGCCGGCGTCGCCGCGTTTGGCCGCATCGGTCGTGTCGGCCGCCTCGGCGAGCCCGACGCCCGTATCACGGACGCGTAGCAGCAAGAAATCACCGTCGCGCGCGGCGCCGATATGGACAGCGCCACCGTCGACCGCGGCTTCGAGACCGTGCTTGATCGAATTTTCGACGAGAGGTTGCAGCAACAGCGGCGGCACTTGGGCTTCGGCGAGCGCCTCCGGGAGATCGAAGCGCACACTGAGCCGATCCGCCATGCGGACCTGAATCAGCGCGAGGTAGTCGGCGAGCCGGTCGAACTCCGCGCGCAGCGACTGCTGTGCAAACCGCGACGCCGTCAATGTCGAACGCAAAAAAGCGATGAGCTGGTCGAGCATCGTCTGTGCGCGCAATGGGTCGAGCGTGATCAGGGCGCGCAGATTCGCGAGTGTATTGAACAGCATGTGCGGCTCGAGTTGCGCTTCGAGCAGTTTGAGCCGGCTCTCGGCGGCCTGGCGTTGCGCGGCCTGCGCGAGCGCCTCGCGATCCGCGACCACGCCCCGCGTGTAGAAGAAATATGTGATCGCGATGGCCGGCAGCAGCGCGAACAGCAGCAGCGTCAAGGATTCGCGCAGACTCCCGGTATCGAACAAGTTCGAAGAGCGCTGGCCCAAGAGCCGATCGACGAGCGCAGTGCCCGCGCCGAAGCCGATCGCACTGCCGATCAGAATGATGACCAGCATCCACGGCCAACCGGGCCAATCTCGATCACCGACCGGCGAGTCGCGGTGCATCCAGCGGCCCATCGCGAATCGGCCCATGTCGATGCAAAACCAGCAGATCAACGCGATGCAGATCGAATAGATCAGCGTGTACCCGAGGTTCTGCCCGCGCGTGACCGTCAGGGCGACGGCGAACAGCATCGCGAAGCCAACGACGCGCAGGGCGCGCCACAAGAAAGAAGACGCCGAACGGCGCTGCGACGGCATGATGCTACGAAGTCTGCCTCAATTCGCGACCGGGTGCCGTCACACCGCCTGGCGCGGCGGCGCGGACCAGCGCGCGCAGCGACCAAGACCGCGCCCAAAACAGACCCGCGAACACGCCGTAGATGCCGTTCGTCATGCCTTGGAAACCTGTATCGGTGCCCAGTTGGGGATGCAGCGCCTGGGCCACGCCGACCGCATACTTGAGTAGAAACAAGCCGACGATCAGCGTCAGCGGCAGCCAGCTGCCGGGCACGTGGAAGCTCGCCGTGGCCGGCAACCAGGACGCGTGCCGGACCGCCACGGCCTGGCGCAAGAGCAGCCACGCCGCCATGGCGCCGCCGGCCCAGGCCCCGAGCGCAATCGGGAAACTGCCGGCGCCGCGCACGATGCCCGACAGCGACAGCGCAATGAAGATCAAGGGTAAGGTATAGGCGCGCGCACGCGAGATCGTGCGGGCACGGGTCTGCAGGAGACCGAGTGCGACGAGTGCCGCAAGGATGAGCCAAACCCAAACCGGCGTGTGTTCCAAGATTCGTACGATCATTGCCTGAGTCTCCTTAAGGTGTGCGCGGGGGCACCGCCGCCACGTCGAGCGGACTGTGCTCGAGAGTCGCAGTCGCCGCCAGCGCTTCGCGACGGAGGGCCTTTTAGAAGGCGCGAAACGGCCCGGACGGCGCGCGGCTTGATGCGCGTCGTGCGGTGCCCGAAGCGCCGGCGTCGCACACTCTTGCCCTTTAAGCCGGATTCACCACCTCGACGCGAGGCCTGACCGCGGCGGCAGACGCGCTGCCATCCGCCGGCATCGATTCGAATATGACGGGCTCGGACCGCGCGGGCGGCCTCCAGCTGTGATAGCAGCGGGCTCGCAAACTGCGATGCGGCCATGGCGGCAAGCCGAGTTCGACGACGAGTTCGGGCGCATCCTTCGGGACGTCGTGATGGCTCGCCGCGACGAGACTGCCGACGGCCGGTCCCGCGGCTACAGCTTGAGGAAAAAAGGCGACGCATTCGCCTGCAATCCGCTCACGCGACGCATGTGCTCGAGCGCCGCGACCGAGCGCCGCGGCGGCGCGCGGTCCGCGCCAGGACGCGATCAGTGCCGCCGCCAGGCTTGCCTGCTCGCCGAACTCGAGATGCCCGAGCTGCGTGCAGCGCGGATTCATTTCGACGAGATAGGGCGTGTCGGTCAAGCTGTCGATCACGTAGTCGAGTCCGAAAAAGCCGCTGAGCCGCAGGCGTCCGGCAATCAACTGCGCGGCGCGGCACATCGCCTCATTGTTGATCCGCCGGACGACGATCGCGGCACCCGTCGGACCCGCACTCGCCACGACGATCACTGAAAGCATCGCCTGCACCACGCCGCCACGACAGGCAATCATGGAATTGGCGGGACGACCATTGATCAGTTCCTGAATGATCACACCGCGCGGTTCGCGGGACTTGGTCTGCCAGACGGCCAGTGGATCGCGATCGATGAAGAGGCGCTTCTCGGCTGTCAAGCGGCCGAGCGGCGCTCGCAGCTGAGGCCAGGCGGACAGGGAATCGTCGAGACAGCGGCTCAGCTGCACACCGTTGCCGCCCGACTCGCCGTCCGCTTTCAGTATGCCCTCCGGGGATACTTCGCGATGCCAGTCCCTGAGATCCGCCGAACTCGATACCGCCCGCGTGCGCGGAATCGGCAAGCCCAAGTCGCGCGCGAGCATGAGCAGCGCGAAGCGGCTGCGCACGATCGGAAAGCTCTGTGCGCAACCCAAGGAACGCTCGATGACGGGCCGCAGCGTCGGGAACTCGCCGTGCAAGGCATGCAATTGCGCGACGACGCCATCGTCGCAGGGAATCACGAGCCAAGGGTCGGACGCGACGATCGCGCGATGCAGGCTCGCCAGTGCCGAGCGGCCGGCATAACGGTGAATGCGCTCGATTCCAGCCACGAAGTTGAGCGGATGGTGGTCGGGACACACCGCCGCGACACGGCAGTCCTCACGCAGGAACGCTTGGGCGAGCCGTGCCGACAGCGGCCACCACTTCGACGCCGCCAACAGCACGGATACCGCTGCGCCATCCAAGCGCGGCTCAGCTTCCAAAGGAAATTCCGCCGATGTTATTGATAGAGGCGCTTGACATATTCCGCCATCAGATTCCCTTGTAGATAGCGTGTCACATTGCATCATGACGTATCGCACCGAAGCGCACAACACCAATGCATGGCCACCATTCCTAGAAAATCCGCGTGCACTTAACAGTCCTGAAGGTTTTCGCTACATGACGATCATGCGTTCGATACCATTCGTGATCAGCCGGTTGGTTCACAGAGTCGGAGTAATTCTTGAGCAGCCCAGACATTGAAGTCGCGATCCTAGGCGCGGGCCCCTACGGCTTGTCACTCGCCGCGCATCTCGCGGGGAGCGGCCTCGCTGTCCGTGTGTTCGGCATGCCGATGCAATTCTGGTCTCAACACATGCCGAGCGGCACGTCCCTCAAATCGGAGGGTTTCGCTTCGAACCTCTATGACCCCGATGCGCAGTTCACGCTCGAAGCCTATTGCTCTGAGCAGAAACTTGCCTATGCCCACATCGGACTACCCGTCAAAATCGAAGTCTTCATCGCGTACGCGCTGGAATTTCAGCGGCGCTATGTTCCGGATGTCGCGAAAACCAGCGTCACCCGGCTCACGCCCTGTGCCGGGGGATATTCGCTGACGACCGAGGCCGGCGAGACGCTGCGCGCTAGGAGCGTCGTCGTCGCGACCGGCATCATGAATTTCGCGCAAGTGCCGACGCAGCTCGCGCGGCTTCCCGAGGGCTTTGCGACGCACACCTCGAACCACAATGATTTTCGGCGCTTCAAGGACCAGCGGGTCGCCGTCCTCGGAGCCGGGGCATCGGCGCTCGACGCCGCCGCCTTGTTGCAGCAGGCCGGCGCGCATACGGAAGTCTTTGCGAGACGCGCAAAGATCGCCTTTCATTCGCCCCCGAAACTGCGGCGCTCGTGGCTGGAACGTATCAAAGCGCCGCGGTCGGGACTCGGCACGGGATGGCGATCGCGCTTTTGCACCGACATCCCGCTCGTATTCCATGCGCTGCCGGAAAAGCTTCGCTTCAGAGCCGTCGAACGCCATCTTGGACCCGCTCCCTGCTGGTTCGTTCGCGATGCCGTCGAAGGGCGCCTACCGCTGCACTTGAACTGCACGCTCGCCGAAGCGCGTGTCGTCGGCGGCAAAGTGCGCCTCGAGTTCGACCAAGCCGGCGAGCCTCGGCGTCGCGTCGTCGAAGTCGATCATGTGATTGCCGGGACCGGCTATAAAGTCGCCCTCTCGCGCTTGTCATTCATCGACCCGACTCTGCAAGCGCGCATCCGCAAGTCGGCCGATACGCCCGTGCTCGATGCAAACTTCGAATCCACGGCACCCGGACTGTTTTTCATCGGCGGCGCGGCTGCCAATAGTTTTGGTCCCATGCTGCGCTTCGCATTTGGAGCCAAGTTTGCGGCGAAGCGAGTGTCACGCCGTCTGCGCGCGGCCTGATGCTGCATCGCGCCCACGCGCGAGCGTTGCAATGCCTTGGGCTGAAATGCCACCATGCGGAGTGTCGCGTTTAAGTAGCATCTTTGGCGTCTTTGCGCTGTGGCTCACGACGACGGTCTGTGCGCAGGGAACCGGCGCTCCCCCGGGCCTACCGGCGAGCACGGGACCCGCGACCGGTCTTGCCGATACCGCGGCATTGCGCGCGACGATTTTCGGCACCCCGCCGCAAGACTTGGCGCCGATGCCCGCGAGCGTGCCGCTCACGGAAATCGACATCAAGCTGCCCTGGAGGAATCCGGTGCCGGCCGTGTTCTGGTTCGACAGCAAGCTCCGCGTCTGGTTCTCGGCGCAGAAAAAGCCGGCGCCGCTCGCGATCGTGATCGCCGGCACCGGTGGCGACGGCAACACCTCGAAACTCGCGGTGCTGCGCGGCGCACTGTACGGCGCGGGTTATCACGTGCTCACGATGCCGTCGCCGACGTTCCCGGGCTTCATCGTCTCGGCCTCGAGCACGGGTGTCGCCGGCGACCTGCGCCAGGACGGACGCGATCTGTACGCGGCCATGCGGGCGATCATCGCGCATCTGCCGCACCGGGTCGTCATCACGGACATCGACGTTCTCGGCTATAGCTTAGGGGGCGCCAATGCGGCCGTGGTCAAGGCGCTCGACGACGGCGAACACAAGCTGCACATCCATCGCGCACTCATGATCAATCCGCCGGTCAGCTTGTTCACGTCGATCAGTCGGCTCGACCGGCTGTTTGCGATCAGCATCGGCACGAACGACGCCGACATCGAGCGTTTCTACCGCGAGCTCTATGCCGAACTCGCGAATCTGTACCGCGCGTCCGACCGCGTCGAAATCGACGAGGGATTTCTGCTCGCGGCCGCCGCCGCCGTGCTCAAGACCGATGCCGAATTTTCGGCGGCCATCGCGCTCAGCTTCCGCCTCGACCTCGTCAACATGTTTTTCGCGGGCGACTTGTATGCTCGCACCGGTGTGGTCGTGGATCCGGCGCACCCGCCCGGCGTCGAAGACTCGCTCGAGCACACCGAAATGGTCCTGCGCGCCATGCCTTTTTCGCAATACTTCGCACGCGTATTCGCGCCCTACTATCTCAAGGCTCGCGCCCATTCCACGAGCAAATCGCTGATCGCCGACAACCGTCTCGACATCATCGGCGATACGCTGCGCGGCAACGGCGACTACTACGCGCAGACCAACAGCGATGATTTGATCCTCGACCAGCCGGAGCTGCAGTGGCTCGAAAGAACGCTGGGTTCGCGGATCGTCGTCTACGATCATGGGGGCCATCTCGGCAATCTCGGGGAGCGGCGGCAGATCGCGGACATGCTCGACATGCTGGCGGGACGTTGGAACCGCCCGGCACCGTGAAGCGAGCGAACCCGTTTACGCCGGCGGCGGCGTGTACGCTCGCAGCGCTCTGTACGCTGGCCGGCTGCGCGACCCAGGGCGTCGATATGCGCAGCCTGCCGCCGGCGACGCCGGCCGCGGACAACGCCAGCGCCGCGGAGAACGCCGCCGCGCTCGCAGCCGCGATGGCGAATCCCGCGAGCGACAGCGGGGAGGACGGCACCAAGGA